>Ga0182027_10000426_pt1 | contig 73032 bp, 71 predicted proteins | sample 712E1DmetaG_FD_121300 | JGI IMG/M metagenome (GOLD analysis project Ga0182027, IMG submission 121300) | Permafrost microbial communities from Stordalen Mire, Sweden - 712E1D metaG (Illumina Assembly) | ecosystem: Environmental > Terrestrial > Soil > Wetlands > Permafrost | place: Sweden...
GCCTCGGTCTTCGAGGGCGGGCCCGAGTGGAAGGCGCTCGACATCGCGTCGGGCGACCGCTATCGCTGGGACGCCGGGTCAACCTATGTCGCGCTGCCGCCATTCTTCGTCGGGCTCGGCCCCGAACCCGAGCCCGCCAGGCCGATCGAAGGCGCGCGCGTCCTGGCGCTCCTGGGCGACTCAGTGACGACCGACCACATCTCCCCCGCCGGCTCGATCGCGGCGTCGTCCCCCGCCGGTGAGTGGCTACTGGCCCATGGCGTGGCCCCGGCCGACTTCAACTCGTACGGGGCGCGACGCGGCCACCACGAAGTCATGATGCGCGGCACGTTCGCCAACATTCGCCTCCACAATGCCCTGGCCGGCCGCGAGGGGCCGTTCACCGTCCATCTCCCCGATGGCGAGCCGGCGACGATATTCGACGCCGCGATGCGCTACGCGGCCGAGAAGGTCGCGCTCATCGTGATCGCGGGCAAGGAGTACGGCTCGGGATCGTCGCGCGATTGGGCGGCAAAGGGGCCGCGGCTGCTCGGCGTGCGAGCCGTGATCGCTGAGAGCTTCGAACGGATCCACCGCTCGAATCTGGTCGGCATGGGCATCCTGCCGTTGCAGTTCCTACCCGGCGAGAGCGCAGCGAGCCTCGGCCTCACGGGTCGCGAGGCGTACACGATCGCTCTGCCGGCGGAGGGACCCTCGCCGCGGTCACGCGTCGCGGTCCTGGCGCATGCCGACGACGGGAGCACGCGGCGCTTCGAGGCGATCGTCCGCCTGGACGGCCCGATCGAGCTCGGCTACTACCTCCAGGGCGGCATCCTGCCGGCAGTCCTGCGCCGCCTCGCAAGGGAGTCGGCCACCGCGTAGCGGCCGGGTCCGGGCCTACTTCAGGTCCGACAGGCTGACCACGTCCAACCTGGTCGGCAGGGCTTGCTCGTCGGGCTCCGAGCCGAGGACGAGCCAGCCTCCGGTTAGGCCCAGACCATCCGGAACTGCGCGTGGGCTCGTGTCTCCGGGCCCGAAGATAAGGAACGGCGTCTCACGCCAGGTACCACCCCAACCCAGCCAGCCGTCCGAAAGGTATGGGCCAGAGATGGCGTCATAACCGTCTCTCACAGGCCGCCAGCCTGGAGCCGCGGCGGTCCAGATGTTTGCGCCGCCCGCGGCCCATGCGACCCGGTCGGCATCCGCGGCGAGCCAGTAGGCGCCGGAGGCGATGCGCCGGACCGTCGTGGCGCCTCCCGGCAGGAGTTCGAGTTCCGAGTCGAGGTAGTACGGGTAGGCGTAGCCCGCGGGCGAGGTCCCTGCAGCATGGAGGTCCGAATCCACGATCAGGGCTAGGTCATCCCCGGCCCAGCGCATCGAACCGACGGGGGCTTCGAGCGGCAGAGCTCGACTCGCGCCGGACGATAGCGTGAGCAGGTTGAGCTGAATGCCAAGCGCCAGGTCGCCGGTCGTGTAGGCGAGGGTGTCTTGCGCGAGCGCGACCGCCGGCACCACAGCGACGGGCGTGCCCTGAGATACGGCATCGTCGACCACGTCCGGGTTCGTGCCCTGGACCACTACGCGACTTTCGCCCGTGGCGAGATCCGCGAGGACGACGCGCCAGCCGCTACACCGGACCTGCGGCTGCGGGTGCGCTTGCTCGGTCGGCATAGGTGAAGGCCACGAGGACTCGCAGGTCCATTCCGCCCAGGCTGCCCGTGAGCCGGCGACTGTGAAGTCCAGCGGTGCGGAATCGGCGATCTTGCGGACGGCGCCGGTGTCGAGGTTCGCGGCATACAGAGGCTCGCGAAGAGGATCGCCCGCGAATGTCAGACCCATGACGATCCAGCCGTCATCAGCGACAAGGCGGTGAGTGTCGACTCCGGCGCCGGCGGGCAACGGGATGTTCCTCCTCCCGGCGCCGGGAATCGTGAGGACTCCGCCAGGAGCAGTGGGTGACGAGTCCGCAGCTTCTGCCACGCTGGCCACGTCGGTCACGCGCGAGGCAAGCACTGTCGGGATGACGGTCTTGGCCGTTGACGGGCCCTGGCTGGGAGGAAGGTCGGCGATGCTTCCGCCGCGCCAGAGCAGGAAACCGGCCGTGACGACGGCGGCGATCACGATCACCCCTGCCACGCCACGCCGGCGCCCAGCCCCGACCCGATTCAACAGGCCCATTCGACGAGTCTAGCGCCGCAATCGGTTGCTCCGGTGCCGGAGATCGCATGCGTGAGTGTGGGCGGTCGCAAAACGCGCGGGCATCACTTGGGGCCGCGCCGCCGAGCGCCCGCGCCGTCCGCGCTGGCCGGCCCGTGCAAATCGAGATACACCGGCTGTTGGGACCCGGCGGCTCTCTCGATGTGCGAGTGCGCATACATGTCCGACCACACTCGGCCGAGGCGACCGCTCGAAGCGTCGTTTCTGTACCTGCAACCGCGCAGTTCTGACGACTGACACGCATCGCAGCCGGCGAACGGCCGCAATGGGTCGCGGATGTATTCGAGGATGAGCGGAATCGACCGCCTCTTAGCTCGGCCGGCGGGCTCCTCGTCCGACATGTATCTCTACTCGAGCACCGGCCTGGTCTCGGGGCCGCGAAACCGGGCTCTTGGCCCGCGGCCACGAAGCCCGGCCCTCCGGCCCAACTCGCTACTGGCTCCAAGCGGTGGGCTTGCGGTCCCATCGATGGGCCCGGAGCTTGGCGATCAACTCCGGCGAGAGCGGGCCCGCAGCGCTGGCCGCCAGGTTCGATTCGACGTTGCGGGCCTTGCGCATGCCCGGGATCACCGTGCTCACGTCGGGGTTCGAAAGGATGAAGCGCAGGGCCATCTCGGCCATGGTCATGCCCGCCGGCAGGAGTGGCTTGAGGGCATCGGCATGAGCGACCGACTCGGCCAGGTTCTCGGGCACGAAGTAGGTGCTGCGCCAATCGTCCTCGGGCCAGGTCGACTGCACCGTCAGCGCGCCGGTCAGGCTGCCCTCGTCGAACGGGACCCGCGCGATGACGGCCACGCCGTTCTCGCGGCAGGCACCGAAGAGCTCGTCCTCGGGCGCCTGGTCGAAGATGTTGTAGATCACCTGGACGGAGTCGACCAGACCCGATTGCACCGCCTTGACGCCGTTCCAGGGCTCCCAGCGGTTGAGGCTGATACCGAACCCACGGATCGAGCCATCGCGCTTGAGCTCGGCAACCGTTTGCTTCAGCTCGCCACTGGCCAGCCAGTCGTCCTCCCAGACGTGGAGCTGCAGCAGGTCGATCGTGTCGACGCCCAGGTTCGAGCGGCTGATGTCGACGTACTCGCGTACGTAGGCACGCGGGAAGACCTGTCCAAGCGGCACGCCCCGCCGACTCGGCCATTGGCGGTTCTGGGGTGGAACCTTGGTTGCGGTGAAGATGCGCTTGCCGTGCTGGTCGGCCGCGATCCGCGAGAGGAGCTGCTCGCTGCGGCCATCGCCGTAGGCCTGAGCCGTGTCGAAGAAGTTGACGTCCTTCGAGACCGCCAGTTCGAGCGAAGCCACCGACTCCTTGTCCTCGGCGCCGGACCAGCTACCCATGCCCCACATGCCGTAGCCGAGCTCGCCGACCTGCCAGCCGGTCCGCCCGAACGTTCGATGGCGCATCCCCGAGAACCTCCTCACGACGGGCCCGCCCGGTGGATCAAGGGCCCGGCGCGTCCTGTCTTGGGTCATATGGTAGCGCCCGTCGGACAGGAACCCGCTTCCGCCCAAGCCTCGCAACAGAGGGTCTAGGGGTGGCCGTTGCGCCGCCTCCCGCACTCTTCAGCGGCGAGAGAATCGGGCCGACTCCCCAGGCATCAATCCCAGGGGCCGGGTGTCTGACCGCCCGGCTCCTCCTGGAGTGGTTCGATGTCATCGAGTTCAACGGCAAAGCCGCATCGGCCGCCTGCGCCCACGCGCCGGCGGTCCAGCCTGAGGACCTGGCCGGGCAGTTCATGGCCCAACCACGCGGCCTCATCGTCGCCGGCGAGCCGCTATGCCAGGCTTGCCTGGCGCGCCGCCGTCCCCATCAGGTCGCGGGCTAGTCAGTCTGCTTCCACCGTGGAGTCGACGAAGGGCTGAAGCTCGCGGCGCTCGCCGGGGCGCCAGCCCGGGAAGGCGCGATCGGGGCTGGCATACTCTGGGCCGGCTCGCCTCTCCTGGGCGGGCGCTACTGCCGACGGTCACTCACACGTAGTTCGAGGCAACAATGGCCGAGTGGATCTACTTTCTCCACACGCCTCGCGAGGACTTCGCGGCGACGATGACCCCCGACGAGATCAGCGTCTGGGACGAGCACTTCGCGCGGCTGCAGCGCCTCCTGGCGGAGGGCACCCTGATCCTCGCGGGCCCCACCCTGGGCCGGATCAACACCGGCATCGCCGTCATCGAGGCCCCCGACGAAGACGCCGCCCGCACGATCATGGAGCAGGATCCGGCGATCCTGAGCGGCTTCGCCACGGGTGAGTTGCGCGGGTTCCGCGTGTCGCTGCTGCGCGGCCGCGCCGGCTGATCGTACCGCCGCGCAGATCGCCCCTATTTGGCGAGCAACTCCTCCATGGACGGGACCCGAATACCGGCCGCTTTGAGCGCGGTCAGGGCCGCGTCCGGGTCCTCGAACCGGAAGACGATCGCGGCCTTACCACCACGCGAAGCCGCCCCGAAGTCGTACATGTACGCGACTCCGAGCCCGGCGTCCTCGATGGAGTCAAGGACCGAGGCGAGGCCGCCCGGCTTGTTCTCGACCTCGATCGGCACGACTTCGGTCACGCGCGCCACCATGCCGGCTGCTTCGAGGACCTTCTTGGCGCGCTCGGGGTCGCGCACGATCAAGCGCAGGATCCCGAACTGAGCCGTGTCCGCGAGCGACATCGTCAGCAGGTCGATACCCGCGGCGGCCAGTGCGTCGCACGGCGCGCGCAGCGCCCCGGGCTTGTTCTCCATGAAGAGCGAGAGCTGTTGGAGTTTCATGTCTGACTCCCCTGTCCGTGACGACTCCTCAGTCGTTGTTGGCAGCTGGACTCGCGGAGCGCCAGCTCCGCCGGGTCCGGTTGGCAGGCTCTGGCGGGTTGGGCCCTAGACGTTTCGCAGATCCGAGACCCGTTTGGCCTTGCCTTCGCTTCTGGCAAGGGTTCGCGGCTCGACGAGGGTCACCTTCACTCGCAGGCCCAGGATGTTCTCAATGGAGGCCTCGAGCTGGTGCTGGAGGGCTTCGAGCTTGCGGATCTCGTCGGAGAAGGCCTCCGGCGTGACCTCGACCTTGACCTCGATCTGGTCGAGGCCGATCTCGCGCGTGAGGATGATCTGGTAATGGGGCAGCGTGCCCTCGACACGCAACAGCGCCGTCTCGATCTGGGACGGGAAGACGTTGACGCCACGGATGATGAACATGTCGTCCGAACGGCGACCGATGCGGCGGATGCGGCGCAGAGTGCGACCGCAGGGGCACTGCTCGGCAACGAGCTCGGTCACGTCGCGGGTTCGATACCTGATGAGGGGCATCGCCTGCTTGGAGAGCGTCGTCAGGACGAGCTCGCCTTCGGCGCCTTCGGGCAGGACCTCGCCCGTCTCGGAGTCGATGATCTCGGGGAAGAAGTGGTCCTCGAAGATATGGAGCCCGTGTTGTGCGGAGCATTCGATGCCCACGCCGGGGCCGATGATCTCGGACAGGCCGTAGATGTCGTGGGCACGGATGCCGCTCTCGTCCTGGATTCGCTCGCGCATCGAGTCGCTCCAGGGCTCAGCTCCGAAGACACCCACTCTCAACTTGGAGAAATCTGTCTTGGTGTCCTTGGCCGATTCGAGCAGGTGGAGGAAGTAGCTCGGCGTGCAGCAGATCGCGGTCACGCCGAAGTCCTGCATGACCATCAGCTGGCGCTCGGTGTTGCCGCCGCTTATCGGGATCACCGTCGCGCCGAGCGCTTCGGCGCCGTAGTGCGCACCCAGGCCGCCGGTGAAGAGTCCGTAGCCGTAGGCGTTCTGGATGACGTCGCCGCGGTGGATCCCGCAAGCGACGAGACTCCGAACCATGACCTCGGTCCAGACGTCCAGGTCGGCCTGGGTGTAGGCGACGACGATCGGCTTGCCGGTCGTGCCCGACGAGGCATGGAGCCGGACGATCTCTTCCATCGGGCTGGCGAACAGTCCGAACGGGTACGTGTCGCGAAGGTCGGCCTTGACGGTGAACGGCAGCCTGGCGATGTCGGCCAGCGACCCGATCGAAGAGGGCGAGAGGCCGCGTTCCTCCATGCGAGTGCGGAACAGCGGCACGCGCACGAAGGCGCGCGTGACCACCGACTGGAGGCGCTGCAGCTGGACCTTCTCGAGCTGCTCGCGCGGCAGGTAGTCCGGCGCGCTGACCGGATGAAAACCTCCCGGCGGGTCATTCCAAACGCTCACCATGGCCTCCTCTGGACGGGCTCACGCTCCCGGCGCGGCGGCCAGTGACGGCAAGCCTCCGCTCTCGTGGATTGTGCCCTGCCCGGAGGCGAGTTTTCGGCCGGATCGGTATGTCGGGCGGCTCGAGACGCGGCCTCCTCAGGGCGAGAATGACCTGCACTTGAGCGACCACGTGGCATAGGCGAGGGTTCCGGGTTGGGGCGGGTTGGAGCAGTCGTAGGTCGGTTCCGGCTCGGGTGGATTGGGTGGCGGCATCGGAGCCAGGCTCGGCGCGAGACTCGGAGCAGGCGAAGCGTCGCCCGTGTCGATCAGCCTGCGTTTGACCCAGTAGCCGTTGTCATGCCGCGTGACAACTATCGAGGCCCCATTCTTGGACACGAGCAGTGTCCAGCTGGCGGTCTGGCTGGCGCTCGCTACGGTCTGGCTCCAATTGATGGGCTTGCCACCGTCCACGAGCAGCGACAACGCGGTCTTCCCCGGAGCGTGCTCGATGGAGGCCTGGACTTGCCATCGCGAACTGTCCGCGGGATCAGTCAACCGCTCCGTGAGCGTGGCTGTGACATCGATCTGGCAGTACTTCGTGGCGGCGGCAATGTCCGCGTCCGTCAACGGATTAAGCGCGGGCTTTAGCTTTGCACGGGCCCCGTCGATCGCCTCGCGCAGGGCTCTATCCACCCTCAGGGTCAGCCCCCCGACCTCAGGATCCCCCTGGTCGGCCGACCTCGCGATCATGTCCTTGATCTGGGATGCCGTCAGCGTGGGGTCGACCGAGCGGATCAGGGCCGTGGTCGCGGTGACCATTGCCGTAGCCGAACTGGTGCCGCCGTTTGCGTGTTGAACCTGCCCGTCCAGCCCGACGCCCCAGACGGCCTGGTCCCCCGGAGCCCCCAGCGTGATCTCCGCTTCGGAGTCGGGCATGATGCCGTTGCTGGAATTGTTCTGGCCGAATTGGGCGAGATATCGGCCGCCGTCGTTGGCGATGTTGCCGACCGTGATCACGTTGTCGCCCGCGATCCCGCCCGGGTAGTAGTTGTTGCCGTCAAGCTGGGCGTCGTCGTTGCCGGCGGCGAACACGAAGAGCACTTCAGGATGCTCTTCTGCCATCTGCTGTAGGAATGCCTTCCACATCGCCGTTCCGCTGGCGTTGCCCTGCGCCGCGACCAGCGCACCCCAGCTGCCGTTGATGATTGTGGCTCCGGATTCGATCTGGCGGAGCGTCTTGATGAGCGCCTCGTCCGTGTATGTCGTTCCGTCACGTGCAGTCCACTTCGACTGCTGTCCGTTCCAGGCGTCCTGGCTGACGATGAGCCTGCTCCCCAATGGGCTGCCGACTCCAGCCATGCCGCCGTTCTGGCCGCTCCCGGCGAGGATGCCGAGGATGCCGTCGGCGTGGTGAAACCCATCGAGGGTTGGCTCGGGGTTCGGCGTGGTTTGGGGATCGTTGGCGAAGGTTACGTCGTCGAACTCCCACGGGATCTTGCCGCTGGGGTCGCGCGTGAGCTCGGTATCGACGATGCCAACATGGACATCGGCCACGGGCAGGCCCGACGCGTAGAAAGCCTGCCAGGCAGCCTTGACGCCGATCATGTCGTAGGGTTTCGAGTAGTCGCCCGCGTACACCGGGTCGGAGAGCGCCGGCGCACAATCTGGTGCCGACTGGACTGTCTCCTGGGCGACCGGCGCAGCGACCAGCACGCCCGGCTGATGCGCCAGAGCTGCCAGCCGACCCGCCCATGCCGACACGTCGGTGACCGGCGCGACCAGCACCTTCCACAACCCGATGTAGGCGATGTGGCCGCCGATCGTGCCCTCGACCGATGCCGCGACCCGCTGGGCATCTGCTTCTGTCGACGATCGCCCCAGCATTACCAGGTACTGGTCCGGGGCGACCAGGCGGCCGTCGTCGAGCGCGAGGAACGTGTCGGGGTCCGGCTCGGTCGTCCAGGTCTCGCCCAGATCAGGGCCCGCCACCACGGCTGGAGATTCGCCGGCCGCCAGGTCTCGGTCGTCGACTGTGGCGCTGGGCACCGGGAACGGGGGGAAGGTTCTCGTGACCGTGTTGCAGGCTGCGGAGACGAGGGCAGCCACGATCAGTACGAGCGAAAGAACCGCCGAGGACGTCCGCCGCCGCCCGAACCGCTCGCCCCTCATCGCCAGCACCTCGTCATCGCCAGAAACCATCCCCACGGGTCATGGTAGACCCCAGACTGGGCCCGCTGCGCGCCCCTCAGGGAGCCGACACCTTCACGACCGCGGCAGCCAGGTTGACGAAGGTCCCCGCGCTCATGCCATAGCCCGTCAGACCGTAGACCCGTCCGGTGCCGGCATACACGAGTGCCAGATACACCTCCGTGGGGTCGGCGTCACCAACCGACCGCGTGGTGTCATACAGGTCCGCTCGCAGATCTCCCAACCAGATCGGGCCGGATGAAGCGACCGCCGATTCGCACCCCGATGGCCCCGCTGGGCAAAGATTGCCTTCCTCCAGGACAAGGTGAAAGCCCCTCGCGTTCTCGTACTCGACCCGAACATTGCCGCCGGCGGGCAGCGAGTAGTTCCCGTCATGGATCCAGTAGTCGGGCGGCAGGACGGCGCAGTACACGTCGAACGGTTCCTGCGAGGCCGCCTCCGCGAAGAGATCGGTGAACTGGGTCGTTCCGGTGCAGGTTGTGGCGCTGGAGGCGGCGCCGGTCGAGGCGGCGGCCGTGAGAGCAGGCGAGGCCTCGGGCGTTGGGGTCGCCGTGGAGGCATCGGTCGACGAAGGCGAGCCGCTCGCGGTCGGCGTGTCGGTCGGCGTCGCCGTCGGCGAGGCGGCGGCCCTCTGGTTCGGCGGAGCCGTGAGCATGATTGGGCTTGAACAAGCCCCCAGCGCGAGGCAGGCGGCGACTACCAGGAAGGCGCCTCGGCCACCAGCGCACCGGTCGCCGCGTGATCGGGCCAATCGAAGGTCGCTCACACTTGCTTCCTCTCAGGATGGGACGGACATACCGAACTCAGGCCCCGCGACATCCGGGGATCTAGGTATCGGCTCGATAGCCGCTACAGCCAACCCTCAGGGTCGCGGGCGATCGGCTCGAGCGCCAAGGGAGCGACCCAGGACGAAGGCCCGCTCGTTGACGTCGTGGAGCCGCTCCGGGAGCGCCGCCTTCACCGCATCGAGCATAGCCTCGGCCGGCATGTCCAGGTAGTGGCTCAGCGCCCCGAGGAGGGCGACGTTGAGGCTGCGCTTGTTCGGCAGATCCGCGTCCGGAACGAGGTCCGGGCCCAGGACCACGCCGCCGGGCCGCAGCAGCGGCCGGGTGACCTCGACCTCCGATGCCGCCAGGACCACCAGGAAGTCGGCCTCACCGCGCGGCACCATCGGCGAGAGCACCTTGCCGCCGAAGCGCACGTCTGAGGTGACGGACCCGCCGCGCTGGCTCATGCCGTGGACCTCCGACTTCTTGACGTCGAAACCGGCCCGAAGCGCGGCGTCAGCAAGAATGTCGGAGGCTTTGATGACACCCTGCCCGCCCAGCCCGGCAAGCACGACGTTGGTCACGGCGCCGTGACCGGCGGCGCCGTGACCGGCGGTGCCGTGACTGGAGGCGCGGCCGGCGGGCTGCGAAGTCATCGCTCCTCCAGCGGTAGGTCGAATGCCGCCTGCGTCGGCGCCTGGGCCCGAAGCTCGGCCGCCTGCTGCTCCCACTTGCGAATGTCGGCCGCGGCCAGAACGCACGGCCTGCGGGCGACGATGACCGACAACTCGGACGACGCCAGGCGTTCGAGCAGCAGCCGCTCGAAGCCGTCCGGGTCGGCGTAGGGGTCGATCACGGTGACGCTGCCGATGCCGATCGCCGTCGCCAGCCCCTCGATCGAGAGCTTGCCGGTCGGTAGGTGTTCGAGCGTGCGGCCGGTGGCGGGGTGCTCCTGCTGGCCGGTCATCGCGGTCGTGCCGTTGTCCAGGATCAGGACCACGTGGCCGGTCGACGGCGGGTTGTAGGCCATCTCAACGAGACCGGAGATGCCCGAGTGGACGAACGTGGAGTCGCCGATCACCGAGACCACGCGCCGGGCCTCGGCCTCGGGCAGGACGTGGCGCAGTCCCAGCCCGACGCCGATGGAGGCGCCCATGGCCACGCACGTGTCCATCGCCTTGTACGGCGGCAGAACGCCCAGCGTGTAGCAGCCGATGTCGCCCGCGACGATGCAGTCGTGCTTCTGGAGAGTGGCGTAGACGGTGTGGTATGGGCAGGCGGGGCACAGCTCCGGTGGCTTGCCGCGAGGCGTGGCCGGCTCCGGGGTGGCGTCGCCGGCCAGGATGCGGCGGGCGCGCGACACGTCCAGCTCCCCGAATCGATACATCTCGGCCTTCGATTCGACCGCGATACCGGCCGCGCGGAGGGCGTCGGCGATGACGGGGTCACCCTCCTCGATGACGACCGTGCGCTCCACTCCGGCCGCGAAGGCTCGCGCCCGTTCGATGGGTAGCGGGTTGACGAGCCCGATCTTGAGGAAGCTGGCGGTGGGCGCGGCCTCGGCGGCGTGCAGGTACGAGACACCCGAGGTGACTATGCCGACGCTGCGATCGCCCGGCTCGACGCGGTTGAGATCGGCCGCTTCGGGCCCCTCGCCCCAGGCCGCGATCTCGGCCAGCTTGGCCCGCAACCGGCGGTGGGCCGGCCGGGCGTTGGCCGGGATCATGACCCGGCCGCCGATGTCGTGCTCGAAATGGATCGCGGGCGGGGCGGCCATCGCTCCCTCCCGGGCCACGACGATCGACTTGGAGTGGCAGACGCGAGTCGTCATCCGGAACAGGACGGGCAGCTGCCAGCGCTCCGAGATCTCGACCGCTCGGAAGAAGAAGTCGTACGACTCCTGCGAATCGGAGGGCTCCAGGCACGGCAAGCCGGCAGCGACGGCGTAGCGGCGATTGTCCTGCTCGTTCTGCGAGGAGGACATGCCCGGGTCGTCGGCGGTGACCACTATCAGCGCCCCAACGACGCCGGTGTACGCGGCCGTGAACAGCGGGTCCGCGGCCACGTTCAGGCCGACGTGCTTCATCGTCACGAGCGTGCGGGCGTTGGCGAATGCGGCGCCCAGACCCACTTCCAGCGCCACCTTCTCGTTGGGCGCCCACTGGGCCCGGCCGCCCAGCTCGGAGAAGGCCTCGAGGATCTCGGTCGACGGCGTGCCCGGGTAGCCAGTGCCGAGGGACACGCCCGCGTGGAGGGCGGCGAGGGCGACGGCTTCGTCGCCGGAGAGAAGCTGGCGTTCCATTCCCGTATTCTCGCCGCTAGCGGCCGACCTCGCCCGGCGGCCACTTCGGGTCGGCCGGTGGTCGGTATCATCCGCGCCTGAGCGCCGTATCGAGGCCGTCGGCCATCGCGGCAGCCCGCAGCCACTGTAGGGCACCGTGGCCGCCACCGACTGTGCTGATCGCGCCATGGCCTTCCTGGCCGGCTACACGAGGTGTTGCCGCTGCGGCGACGCGATCGCCTAGAGCGAAACCGCCGCGCCGGAGGCCGCCGACCGATAGAGCGCCTCGATCGTCCGAGCCTGCCCGAGGGCATCCGCCCGGCCGAGCAACGGCTGCGCGTCGCCGAGGATCGCGGCGCTCAGGTTCTCCATCTCGAGTCGATACGGGTCGTCGGGCGTGACGGCGAACTCGCGCTCGCCGAGCCAGATCGACCGCGCCTCGCCCTGCCACGGGTCGCGCATAAGGAGGCTGTGGTGGGATCCGACGGCTTCGAGGCTCGCGTGCGGGTAGGTGAAGCCGGAGTTGATCGTGGCCAGCGTTCCGGATTCGAACCGCAGCAACCCGGCGAAGGTCAGGTCCACGCCCGTGGCCGCGAGCTGCTGCTCGCCCATGACCCGCACCGGCTCGCCTCCGGCGACGAGCCGGGCGCCGCTCACGCAGTAGCAACCGACGTCCATCAGGCTGCCGCCATCGAGGTCCGCCCGGAGCAGGAGCGAGTCGGCCCTGGCGTCGTCCGTCCGGAATGAGAACGTGGCCCGGATCGCCTGCAGGTCGCCGATGTCCGGCAGCAACTCCATGAAGCGGCGCGCCCCAGGAGCATGGCGCCACATGAGCGCCTCCATCAGGATCAGGCCCGCGGCTTCGGCCGCGTCGAATGCCTCCACCACCTGTCCGACCGTCCGCGAGTACGGCTTCTCGCACAAGACGTGCTTGCCGGCTGCCAGGGCCTTCATCGTAAACGGGTGATGGAGCGAATTCGGCGTGGCGATGTAGACCGCGTCCACCTCCGGATCGGCCAGCAAGGCCTCATACGAATCGTGGGCCCGCCCGATCGCGAACCGTGCCGCGAAAGCAGCCGCCCGTTCGCGATCCCTGCTCCCGACGGCCACGACCCTGGCGTTGACCGCCTCCTGGGCGTGGCGCATGAACCGGGCCGCAATCCCACCCGGTCCGAGGATGCCCCAGCGAACGATCCCGGATCGCGCGGCAGCGCGGCCTTCCGTCACCTGGATCCTCCGGTGCTGGGCTCAGGGTCGGCGCGTTCGGGTTCGTCGCCGGGGATCTCACGATCGTTGTGGGCCGTGTAGTCGGGCACGCGGCGTTCATACGAGCCGGTCATCAGCGGCGACGAGATCATGAAGTCGGCCGACGCCCGGTCGCACGCTACCGGGATGTTCCACACGACCGCGATGCGCAGAAGCGACTTGACGTCCGTGTCGTGAGGCTGGGGCTCGAGCGGATCCCAGAAGAACACGAGGAAGTCGATGCTGCCGTCGGCGATCATCGCCCCAATCTGGAGGTCGCCGCCCAGCGGACCCGACTGGAGGGAGGTCACCGGCAGGTCCAGCTGGCGCCCGAGCAACGCACCGGTGGTCCCGGTCGCGACCAGATCGTGCATGGCGAGCATGGCGCGGTTGTACAGGGCCCACTCGACCAGGTCCTTCTTCTTGTTGTCATGTGCGATGAGCCCGATCCGCTTGCGCGGCGCCAGGTCCTTCATTGGCCATCCTCGTCGGCTACGGCCCCGTCCGGCTACGGCACCATTTCGCCGCCTGCCGGGCCAAGCATGGCAGAAGCCGCCGATGTCGGTCTGCTCTACTGAGCCCACCAGGCGGGCGGCCGGTTCCGGCTCGTGGGCCGGATGGGTAGCCAGGTTGACACCCAGGACCGGGAGGTCAGGATCGAACCGAGGATGCCCGCGGGTCTGTTTCGATCGCATTGCGTCTGCCCGCCCGGACAACCAGCCGAGGTCAAGCCAGGTGGCCAAGAAGTCCGTCCCGCCCGATCAGTCGGGCTCGCACACGCCCGATCCATCCCGGGCTCCCGACACCGCCGCGGCGATGCCCTCCCGGCGTCGTTTCCGCCGCCGCTGGCTCGCCGTGCTGCTCGGCCTCCTGGCGATCGTCGCCGTCGTGGCCGTCGAGCTGCCGCAGTGGCTCTCGCCCGCTCCATCCGCCACGATCTGGCAGACCATCACCGGCGGCATCACCGACGGCACCGTCCCCAAGCAGACCGCCCTCGAGGCCTTCGCGTACGTCTACAGAGTCGACATCCCCGGAGTCTCGGTTCCGGCCGGGACCAGGGGCGACGACGGGCCCACGTCCGGCAGCGGCGTCATGCGCTGGGTCCAGGGCAACTGGAACCAGCTGACGCCCGACCAGCAGGCCGTGATCAACCGCTACCTCACGCCGGACCCCAGCGACACGGTCTTCTCGGGCCCCACGTCAGCGGGCCCTCCGTCGGCCGCCCCGAGCGGCGGGGCCTCGCCGGCGGCGCAGGCACAGCCGGCCTTCCAGCTGCTGTCGGCCCGGAAGGCGGCCGGCGCCCAGCTCGTCGCCGCGCCCGGCGCGCCAACGGCACTCTGGCAGGCGATGTGGAACGAGGTTCAGACCGACATCGCCCACATCGGGCCCAAACTCGGCATGGCTGTGATTCCGCCCGGGTTCCCCTATCCGAATGTCAGCTTGGAACAGAGTCAAATGTCAGGCGGCGACGCCTTCTTCTTGACCGTCGCGCGTGACAAGTACGTAACCTTCGCCGGGCACGATGTCTCGGGGCCGTACTACACCCCCTGCAACATCATCGCCTACAAGGAAGCCTGGCAGAACGAGGCCGTCACGACGAGTGGCGGAGTCTCGCCCAGGCTCCACGTCCTCATCACCCACGAAGTGGTCCACTGCTACCAGAACGTGGTCTGGGGATCCTCCGACACGGCGAATGCCGTGCCGCCCTGGATCGAAGAGGGGACCGCGATGTGGCTGGCGGCCGACGACACGGGCGTCGCAGAACCCGAACTCGCCAACGTCTGGACGAAGGGCTACTTTGGCCGGGTCTCGACAGCCTTGACCAACCGCACCTACGACGCCTTCGGCTACTACGCCTACCTGGCTAACCTCGGCCGCGACCTGTGGAAGCTGATGCTGCCGGCCTGGCAGGCGGCTGCCCCAGGACCGCTGCGGTCAGATCCATTCATAGCCGTCCTGACCGGCGACAATCCCGACGTTCGCAACAACTGGGCCGAGTCGTACCTGCGCGAGGACGGCTGGGGGAACCCCTGGGTCGCCTATGGCTTCGGCCTGCCGAGCGCCGCCCAGGTTCCCCGGGTACCGGCGCAGGCCCAGGCGGATCCCGGCTGGACGGGCTCGCTCGAGGGTCGCTCCAACCTCGTCCTCAACGTCACGTCCAGCTCTGGCGAGGTCGTTCTGGTGACCACCGACGGCCTGGCCAGCGTCCATGACGGGGCCAACCACAGCGCCACGGCGTTCCAGAACGAGAGCTTCTGCAACGCCACGGAAGGCTGCGTCTGTCCGCCCGGAACCCTGCTGGCCGGCCAGAACATGGCCACCCAACAGCTCGAGATCCCCTTCGTGGCCGCCTTCAACGCGCCCGAGGGCGGCTCCAAGTACGCGATCATCGCCTACAAGCTCGACGAGCTGTGCAAGCGCCCGGCGACGCCGAAGCCGCAGCTATCGGTCCAGCCCCAGCCGAAGAATCCGTGCGGGTCCAACTGCACAAACTCCAACGGCGACCCGCACCTGCTGACGGTCAGCAAGAACCGCTACGACTTCCAGGCCGCCGGCGAGTTTACCCTGCTCCGCTCCGCCGACGGGAGCCTCGACATCCAGGCCCGCCAGGAACCGTACGGCCAGGGCCTCGTCTCGACGAACACGGCGATCGCGGCGAAGGTGGGCAGCCACAGTGTCGGCGTGTACATGACCAAGACGGGCCTCGAGGCCCACCTGGACGGCAGCCCGCTCGACCTTGCCGCCGGGCCGAAGGACCTCGGCGGCGGGGCGCGCATTGCCGCCATCGACAAGGGCTTCGAGATCGACTTCCCGGACGGCACGAAACTCTGGACCCTGTCGGTGGGTCAGTACGGCATCAACGCCCAGATCAGCCCCTCGGCCTCGCTCAAGACGAGTGGCGTGGGCCTCCTCGGCCCGGTGGTTCCGGGCGGCCTCGGCGTGCCCGCACTGCCTGACGGCACGAGATTGCCGGCCGTAACCGACGCGGCGCAGCGCTTCGCCGTCCTGTACGGCCAGTTCGCCGACGCCTGGCGCCTGACTGACGCCACGACCCTGTTCGACTACGACTCGGGCAAGACCACGGCCACGTACACGGTCAAGCCATACCCAGCCGCGCCGAAGTACCAGACCCTGACCGACCTATCCTCCGATCAGACGGCGGCCGGCACTTCTGCCTGCTCGGCCATCAGTGACCAGGGGCTCCATGACGATTGCGTCTTCGACGTCGGGGTCACGGGCCAGGCCGGGTTCGCGGACACCTACGCCGCAACGCAGACCTTCTACGACACGGGCATCCTGGCGGCGACGCCGAAGCCTCCGGCGGCCCCGTCCGACACTCCCGCGCCCGGCACCGTGAGCGGCAACGTCTTCACGGTTACACAGGGCACTCGGATCGGCGGCTACGCCCTCGGCCCCGACGACACCGCCTACCTGTCGGTCCAGACGGTTGACAACAAGTTCAGCCTCATCGCCTTCGACACGAAGAGCGGCAAGATCGCGACCCAGGTGGACGTCGCGGCCCTGACGCCGGTCCACTTCGCGGCCGGCTCGGTCTGGCTGCCTGGCATCAAGACCGACGCCAACGGCCGCAACTGCAGCGTCACGCGCTACGACCCCACGACCCTGGCCGAGCAGGCGACGGTGGCAACACCGTGCAGCCCGTTCGACGACGCCCCGCCGATGGTCAGCGACGGCGACGCGCTCTGGTTCGTCGACACCACCAAGCTGGACATCTCCACGAATCTGGGGGCCGTGATCACCCGCATCGACCCGACGACGAACGCGCCCGGGACGAGCGTTCAGGTGCCTATCCTCGGTCTGAACCTGCGCGACTCGCAGGGCGCGCTGTTCTTCTTCGACATCGACAGCAATTACTGGCGGCTGACGACCGGCTCGACCGTCCCCGACTCCATGGGGACGATGCTCAGCGATGCCGTTCCCGGTGGAACCGGGCTGTGGGTCTCGCCCGACAGCGGCAAGACGGCCCAGTACTTCACCTCGGCCGGGTCGCCCGCGGCGACCGTCCAGACCGGCGGGTCGCCCGTCGCCGGCGACGCGAAGGCGGTCTACGTCGACATCCTGGGCAACAGCGACCAGGACGTCGCCGAGTCACAGCTTTGGCGCTACCCGATCGACGGCTCCACTCCGACCAAGATCGCGGCAAGTCCCACCCTCGACGGCCAGATGCTGGGCTACTACGCCGATCCCCTGCCCATCACCAACGGCGACGGCGTTCTCAAGCTCTGGTCCACCCGCGGTATATCAACTCAGACCACGCTGATCCTGCTGCAATGGACGCCGGTCCCGTGACGGAGGCTCTCGCGGATTGTCTGCTCGCTCCCACCGGTGACTGTGAACCCGCCCTTTGCCTTGCTCACTTGCCCGCTGGGTAGAGGTAGTAGTTCGCGCCGCAGGCGGCCTGGTTGCCCTCGTGGACGGCGGCGCTGATCTGGTGGTCGTGCAGGTTGGTCGCATCGCCCGCCGCGAACACGCCGGGCACGTTGGTGTGCTGCTCGGAGGTGACCATGATCTGGCCGATCTCGTTCATCTCCAGGCCGAGCTGCCGCGCCAGCTCGTTCGCCGCCCTGGTCCGCCGGACCGTGTAGACCTGCTCGACCGGAATCCGTGTCCGGCTGGGATCGTCGAGCACCAGCGCCTGCATCTGGCCGCCTCGGTTCTCGAACTCGGCGACCGCGAACGGGTGGGTGGCAATGCCGCGCTCGGCCAGATCTGCGAGCCGAGAGGCAGGAACGTCGAAGCCTTCGGGGCGGCCGGCGACCATGGTCACCCGGTCGGTGAACACCAGCAGGTCCAGGGCGGTCTGGACCGCGTCGTCGTCGTGGCCCACGACCCCTACGACCCGATCGATCGATTCGTGCCCATCGCAGTGAATGCACCAGAAGAGGCTGCGGCCAACGCACTCGTTCCGGCCGGGGAACTCCGGGAAGTGGCCGAAGACGCCCGGGGCCAGGATCACGGTCCGGGCGAGCACATCCAGTGGACCAGTTTCCGGGACCTCTCCGAACATTCGGGCCATCTCCGCGTCGCGCGGAACGCTCGGACCCGGCCCCTGGGGGAAGGCTCCGCCCTCCGGCAGCCGTTCGATCCGCAGCCGGAAAAGATCGCCGTCGCGGGCTGCGGTGGCGACGTGGCCCAGCAGCAGTCTGACCCCGTATTTGGCGGCGTGGCGCCAGCCGAGTCGGCGGATCTCCAGGGCCGGGATGCCGTCCGGGAAGCCCAGATAGTTGTGGATCTCGTGCTGCCACAGGGAGCGGTCGCGCTCGTCGACGAGGAGCACATCGCGGCGCATGCGCCCCATGTTCACCGCCGCCGACAGGCCGGCGGCCCCGCCGCCCACGATCACGCAGTCGAGTTCGAGCCGAGCAGGTTCGGGTGATGTCATAGGCCAATGATGCGCCATTTCGGGGCGCCAGCTGGACTGGTTGGCGCGGCTCGGCCGCCGGCGCACAAGGTCTAGACGAACGCCATCGTCAGAGCCAACAGCCCCCCCATGGCCAGGAAGAGCCCGGGAACGAGCCACCCGACCACCCAGAAGCGGAACCGACCCGCGGCCGCCAGCGGGAGCGGACCTTCCGCCGCGGCGGCCTCGAGGAGCGGCTTCATGTAGTCGCCGCGTCCCACGAACTCGGCGAAGCCCCTGGCCATAGCGAGTTGGACCCGCCAGTGCCGTCGAGTCGCCTCATCGGAAAGCTCAGCGATGGCCGCCTCGTACTGAGTCAGATCGATGGCGTCGTTCTCGAATATGTCCGCGATCGCCAGCACGTGCTCCCGCCTGACTGCAGGTTTGAGTTCGGCCGCAATCGCTCGAACCTCGCGCCACCGCGCCGGATCGTCGGTCCGGGTCTTCAGCAGGCCATCCAGTCGGGCGTCCGCTTCCTGCTCAGCGCCGGACCTGCCGGCGTCGCGCTGCCGCAGGCTCTGTTGATCCCACAGGAAGAGCCTGAGCACCGGCCGGTGTCTGATCTTGAGGAGCGTGGGGAACGCATAGGCAATCGCGAGCGCAAGCAGCAACTCGACGATGCCCGCGGCAAGGCGTGGCGGCGAGACGATCATCAACTCATCCCACAGCACGAAGGGCGTGATCGCGAGGGCGAGCAGACTTCCCCTTCTCGTCAGCAGGCCCATGGCCCGTCGCGAGAAGTCGACCCACATCTGGACTGGACTCGGCCCGGGACCAAACATGCGCTGCTTGCCTTTTGGTGCGCGAACCGCCGCCGCGGTGCGAGGAGGCAGGAAGTGGTGGGCGATACTGGACTCGAACCAGTGACCTCGCGGATGTGAACCGCGCGCTCTAACCAGCTGAGCTAATCGCCCACGGTGCCGGGCCCAAGCGGCGGGGCCCGACGGCGGCGCCGCTCAGCGCCGGAGGCCGCATTATAGCGGCCCGCGTCGGCCGGCCGGTGTGCGCCGCGACGGGCCGCCGGCAGCGTCGGCAGCCACGGGACCCGGCGAAGCCGGCTCCAAGGCGGCCGCTCTTGCTGGCAGGCTCCGTTGAGGCCGCCCCTACACCTTGATGCCGGGCCACCTGTCGGCGACGCCCTGGGCTGAAAGGCCGTCGACCACGATCAGCTTCTGGCGACCCGTCGCGCCCGCAACGAGGCGCACGGACGTGCGGGACACGTCGAGCTCCTCGGCCAGGAGCCGGAGCAGCGCGGAGTTGGCCGCGCCACCGACTGCCGGTGCCGAAACCCGGGCCTGGAGAACGCCGTCATCCGAGACACCGTCGACCCGGTCCATGCCACCGCGCGGCATCAAGCGCACCGCAAAGCGCGCCGAGACAGGTGAACGCTCCAGCAGGCGACGGCTCGTGTCCATGTGGTGATTATGGCCGCCCGGCCGCGCCTTGCCATTGGGCCAGCTGCTGATCTCGCGTGCCGAACAGCGCACGACCGACGCGGATCACGGTCGCGCCTTCCTCGACCGCGACCGCGTAGTCGTCCGTCATGCCCATCGACAGCCCGGGCCCCAGTGCCGGCAGCCGCTCGCCCAACCGGCGGGACAGCTCGCGCAGCCGGACGAACGTCTCTCGTGACTGCTCGGCCGTGTCGACCAGGCGGCCGACCGTCATCAAGCCAAGCAGTCGAAGATGCGGCAACTCGACCAGAGCCGGGAGCTCTGTCTCGAGCGTATCGGGCAGGAATCCGGACTTGGCTTCATCGAGGTCGACGTTGACCTGGAGGTAGACGCCGAGGCCCTCCGCCGGGCCCACCTCGCCGGCCAGGCGATCGAGACGCCGCGCCAGCTCGAGCGAGTCGACCGACTCGATGACGTCGAACAGCTCGACCGCCCGGCGGGCCTTGTTCGACTGCAGTGGACCGATCAGGTGCCATCGCGCCCCCGGCAGCAGCGGCGCCTTCGATTCGGCCTCCTGGACCCGGTTCTCGCCGAGGAGCGTCAACCCGGCCGCCACGGCAGCGGACAGCCGCGAGGCAGCCACGGTCTTGGAGACGGCCACGAGCGTGACTTCGCCGGGAGCGCGCCCGACGCGTGCGCAGGCCTCCGCCACAGATGCAAGAACAGCGGCCCGGGCCGCGCCGAAACCGGCGATGGCGTCGGAGTCGAGTGACGAGCCCAAGACGGCGAAGGGTTACCCCTTCTCCTCCTGCGACGGCCGCCGGAGGAAGCTCGGGATCTCGAGGTCCTGGTCGTCGTACACGGGTCGCGGTGGCTGGCGATCCGGCGTCGGCCGATGGAGGGGCGTTGCTCCAACCACCGGCACCGGAACCGGCTGGCGCTCCGGTGCGCCATTTGGCCCGTAGGTCATTACGCCGCCGCGATGCGAAGACACGACTTCCGCGGGATGCTGGCGCTGCCGCTCGAGCTCCTGCAGGAAGTCCACTCCCTCGAAGCGCGAGCTCCTGACCGCGACCGGCGTCTGGGTGGGCAGCTCGCGGTGCTGCAGGTCGCGCTTGCGGCTCGGGTCGAAGCCCGTAGCGATGACGGTGATCACGACTTCGTCCGCCAGACGATCGTCGAAGCTCGTGCCGAAGATGATGTTCGCTTCGGGGTCCGCGACCGAGCGGATCTCCTCGGCCGCCTCGGTGACCTCGAAGAGGCTGAGGTTCGACGATCCACTAATGTTGAACAGGATGCCCTGCGCCCCGTTGATGTTGACCTCGAGGAGCGGGCTGGCGATTGCCTGACGGGTGGCATCAAGGGCGCGGCTGTCGCCGCTCGCCCGCCCGATGCCCATCAGAGCCGAGCCGGCGTCTCTCATGACGGTCCGGACGTCGGCGAAGTCCAGGTTGATCAGACCCGGCACGGTGATGATGTCGCTGATCCCCTGCACGCCCTGGCGCAGCACGTCGTCGACGTAGCGGAAGGCCTCGACCATCGAGGTGTTCTTCTGGACGATGTCGCGTAGCCGGTCGTTGGGGATGGTTATGAGCGTATCGACCTTGGCCTTGAGCTCTTCGGCTGCGCGCTCCGCCACCATCTTGCGGCGGACACCTTCGAAGGCGAAGGGCTTGGTGACGACGCCGATCGTCAGCGCGCCGAGGTCCTTGGCGATCTCGGCCACGATCGGGGCAGCGCCGGAGCCAGTGCCGCCGCCCAGGCCGGCCGTGATGAAGACCATGTCGGAGTCACGGAGCGCGTCGCTGATCTTCTCGGCATCCTCTTCGGCCGCTCGCTGGCCGATGGAGGCGTCCCCGCCCGCACCCAGACCGCGCGTGATCTTGTCGCCGATTCGGATCTTGTGAGGCGCGTCCGACTGGAGGAGGGCCTGCGCGTCCGTGTTGCAGGCGATGAACTCGACCCCCATCATCTCCGCCCGGATCATTCGGTTGACGGCGTTGCTTCCCCCGCCTCCGACGCCGATCACTCGGATCAGCGCGAAGTTCTCGGAATCGGACCGTAGCGGCATTCGAGATCCTCCGGTGGCTCTCCGGCAGATGGTTGTCGTTCGGTCCGGCCCCCCCGAGATTGGTAGAGCACTGGGCGCGTGACGGGGCTGGCTCGGATGTGAGTGAGTATACGCCTAGCCCAGCTTTTCTGGGTCCGAATTCGCACACCGAAACCGTACTCTCACGAGAAGGGTACGAACGTTCGTTCGCAGTTTCGAGGCGGAGTGCCCGAATCCGCGACGAAACTGGTGGGACGTGTGGAGAGGCCGATTCAACCTGCCAGGAAGGCCAGCCTCACGGTCCTCGTGGCGTTGTCCGAATTGGGGTCGAGCAGGGCGATCGACTGCCACGTCCCGAGCGTCAAACGGCCCCCGACAACCGGGATTGCGAGCGACGGCGGGGCCACGATCGGCACGAGATGATCGGCTCCGTGGCCGGGCGAACCGTGGCGGTGGACCCAGCGATCGTCCCGTGGCAGCAGCCGATCCAGCGCCGCCATCAGGTCCGCGTCGGACCCGGCACCCAGCTCGATGACGACCACTCCCGCGGTGGCATGTGGCACGAAGACGGTCAGCAGCCCGTCGCCCTCGCCGGCCACGAACTGCTCGCACAGTTCGGTCAGGTCGAACAGCCCGCGGCGCCGCCCCGTCTGGATCGTCAGCTCGGTGGTCTTCACGTCGCAAGTGTCGCACGGGCCATCACGGCCGGGGGTTGGCCGCCGGCCGTGTCGCTGACTTCTTGCCGATTTCTCGCCACGTTCGCATTGGGCGACGAGCGACGGCCGATCCGTGTCTTCGCGCGGCCGTCCGGCCCAGGGATCGGTCCCGATCGGTCGCCTGCGGGCGCGGATGCCGGCCGTTCGGCCGGCCAGCCGGACTCTCCGGAGGGACCGCGGTGCCGCTGTGCTTCTCAATGTGCATCTGAAGAGAATTAGGTAATACCTGCGGTACACCGAGCCACTGCTGAAGGTCCAGCGGGGCTTCTCGGGGTTTATGGGCAGAGCAGCTCATGAAGGGCTCGAAGCTGTGACTGATAGTCATCCTCGTCGATCAACGGCCACTCCCGCTCCTCCATCATGAAACGCGGAGGTCGGCCCGGATTTGGGTCATCCCAATACCGCGGGACGATGTGCACGTGGAGGTGAGGCATGCTGTTGCCGAGAGCGAGGAGGTTGAGCTTCAACGGCTGGTAGCAGGTCTCGATCGCTCGACAGACCGTGACCAGCTCCTGCGTGAACGAAAGCAACTCGTCTGGGTGGAGATCGGTCAGTTCTGAGACGTGCCGACCTCGCCAGGACAGCAGCGTGTAGCCCCGGGCGGCCGAGCTACGACTCAGATAGGCGTCGCTCGTCGCGCCGGCGAAGATCCGTTCGCCATCGGGGATCCGATCCGTACGACCGTCAGCGCACGCGGGACAGCCGACGCCCCGGCGTCGCTCTTCCCAATCTGCCGGCCAGGTCGTCACGCGGAGAGCCCCGAGGTCGTGCGGCCACACCGCGCCCGCCGAAGAGTGCGGCCGCCCGGTCCTTGATCGGTGGATCCGTCCGCCACGCCGCTACGGGAACAGGTTCCGGAGCGCGTCCCTCACCCGCGACGGCAGCCCGCCGGCCGGAGCCGACTCGAAGCGCTGCGAGTCACCGGCCTCGAGACCCCGAGCGCCCCAGTAGAGCAAGCCGATGGCCGTGCTGTAGGCGGGAGTGAGGATGTTGTCCGTGAGCCCCCCGATGCCCGTCGGGCCGGACACGCGGACCGGCATGTCGAGGACCTCGCGGCCGAGGGCCGCCGCGCCCGCCAGCTGAGCGGCGCCGCCGGTCAGGACGATGCCCGCCGGCAGCATCCCCTCGCCCGACGATCGGATCTCGGCGGCCAGCATCTCGAAGGTCTCGCGCATGCGGGCCTCGATAATCCGGCAGACCTCGATCCGGCTGACAGTTCGGCCGGCCGCCTCGCCGAGCATCGAGACGCTGATGACCTCGTCCTCGTCGACCGTGGACAGGTCGCAGGTGCCGTGCATCGTCTTGAGCTCCTCGGCGACCTGCAGGCTGGTCTTGAGGCCGATGGCCACGTCATTGGTGACGTTGTTGCCGCCGACCGGCAGCACCGCGGTCTTGAAGGGCGAGCCGTCGAGGAAGAGCGCCAGGTCGATCGTGCTGGCGCCGATGTCGGCGACGGCCACGCCCAGGTCGCGCTCGGTGTCGGAGAGAACCGCCTCGGCCGAAGCCAGCGAGCAGGCGACCAGTTCGTCGATCTTGACGTTGGCGGCCTGGACGCATTTGGCCAGGTTCCGCACCGGGGTCGCGGCCGCGGTCACGATGTGGGTCTCGATCTCGAGGCGGATGGCGCTCATGCCGAGCGGATCCTTGACGCCCTCCTGGCCGTCGACGATGAAGCCGCGCGGCAGGACGTGCAGGACTTCGCGGTTCGACGGGATCGAAACCGCTCGGGCGACTTCGAGGGCCCGATTGATGTCTTCGCGAGTGACCTCACGCTGGTGACCGGTCACAGCAACGGCGCCGCGAGAGTTCTGGCTCTCGACGTGCTGGCCGCCGACGCCGACGAAGGCTCGATCGATCTGATAGCCGGACAGCCGCTCGGCATGATCGACCGCGCCGGAGATGGACCGGACGGTCTGCTCGATGTTGACGACCACTGCCTTCTTGAGACCGCTGGCCGGCACGACGCCCTTGCCGACGATGGTCAGGCTGCCGTCACGAGCCACCTCGCCGATCAGAGCGCACACTTTGCTCGTACCGACATCGATCCCGACGAGCACTGCTTCGCGTTCCACTCGTTCCCGTCCTCGGTGGTCGCCTCGATCGCGAGGCGTTGTCTGGGCGGACCGGCTGACGGCACTGTAAGTCGAGCCCGATTTCTCCAGGTGAAGGCTACTCGACCCAGGCTAGGACGGGCAACCCAAGTGTGCAGACGAGCGAACTAGCGCAATACGACAGTATCCGAGTGGTTCGAGCTGACATCGGAGACCAGGTAGACCCAGGCGACCTTCGTCTCGCCCCAGCTGTCCAGCGCCGAGCGCAGGTCGCGGACTTGTGTCGGGACCACCGTGGTCTTGCGCACCGTCGGCGCGTAGAACCCAAACTCAGCGACCCAGCCGATCGGCACGCAGCTGACGGTGAAGCCATGGTCGTCGTCGAGCACGACGGCCAGGGCCGTGCCCTTGCTGTCGACGTCGGTCGGTGTCAGCCCGGCCAGACGATAGCCCGCGTCGAGGTTCGTCGGGTCGACCACGCCGCCGAGGCCGAGACCGATATCCGACGCCCGGCGGTCGAAGACGACCGGCAGCGCCAGGGCCGCCGGTCCCGAGACAGCTGCCGGATCCGCTGATGGCGCGGGCGCCAGCGACGGTAGGAGCGAGGCGTCGCTCGGCAGGGCTGGCGGGGCCACCGACGGGCTTGCCGATCGAGCCGGAGTGGCCTTCGCCCCGGCCTTGGTGGGCGTGGCCTTCGCGGCCGCCTTCGTTGGGCTCGGTTTGGGCGACGGGCTGGGCGACGACGTCGGGCCCGAGGATTCGACCGGGGTCTCGCCGGAGGACGACGTTGATGGCGAAGGCGAGGGGCTGGACAAGCTGACCTCGGTCGGCGACGCCAGCGGGCCCGCGGAAGATGCCACTGGATTGCCCGCCGAGTCCACCGATCCGAAGAGCAGTCCGTCCTGGTCCGCGACATAGCGGACACCGCCGATGACCCACACCAGCTTGGGATCACGTTCCACCAGGGTCACGATCACCGTCGACGGTAGCCGGATCTCCACGCTGGCCGACTTGACCGCCGGCAGACGGGCCAGCTTGTCGGCGGCCCGGTCGGTCTCGATGCGGAAGACATTCGGGGTGCCATCCATTCCCACGATCGTGCGAATGACCGACTGGCTCGTGAACGTCGCGCCGTGGATCTCCAGCGTCCGGGCCGCGAACGACGGTGCGACGCTGATGGCGACGATGCCGACCAGACACGCGGCCATGAGGAAGGCGGCCACGATCTGGACCGAGCGGAGTCGGGGCGTGCTTCGTCGCACTGGCAGGCGGCGGACCTGCATGCCCGAGCGGCGCGGCAAGGGGCCCCGCGTCACGCGGTCCTCGGCGTTGTGGGCGCCGCGGCCGGCTGGCCCCAGCCTGACCAATCGCCGATGAACTGGACCTCATAGTCCAGCTGCACGCCGAACCGCTCGGACACAGCCTTTCGGGCCAGATCGGCCAGTCCACGGACGTCCGAGGCGGTTGCGTCGCCCAGGTTGACGATGAAGTTGGCGTGTTGGTCGCTGACCGCGGCCCCGCCCAGGCGTTCACCACGCAGGCCGCAGGCATCGATCAGCCGGCCGGCCGAGTCGCCCGAGGGATTGCGGAAGACACTCCCGGCGCTCGGCTGCTTCAGCGGCTGATGCGCCTGACGCCAGGCGCGAATCTCGTCCAGCCGGACCTTGATGGCATCGGGATCGCCGGCCTCGAGGCTGAACGTGGCGCTCAGGATCACGTCGCCGGTCGCGCTCCCCTCCCCTGCCGGATGCTTGAAGCGGCTGTCGCGGTACCCGAAGCGCAGATCCGCGGCCGGCTCCACGATCTCGGTCCCATCGGGTCGCAGCACGGTCACCGACTCCAGGACCGCAGCCACGTCCGAGCCGTGCGCGCCGGCATTGGCCCAGACCGCACCGCCGACGGTCCCGGGGATCGCCAGCCCGAATTCGAGTCCGGTAAGGCCCGAGTTCTGGGCCAGCATGGCCGCGCCCGCCAGCGGCAATCCGGACTCCGCGATCAGCCGATTGTCCTCGACCAGCGCGCCCTCGGCGCGGTTCAGGATGACCAGGCCACGCACCCCGGCGTCCGAAACCACGAGGTCGCTGCCGCGGCCCAGCACCAGGCAGGGAATCTCCCGGTCGCAGGCGAATCCAACGAGCGCCGAGAGAGTGGCCACGTCCCGGGCCGTCGCCCACAGATCGGCCACGCCGCCAACTCTCATCGTGGTGTGCGCGTGGAGTGGGACATGGGCCACGCTCGGGCTGACGCCCGTGGCTCGCTCCATCTCCACGGCCAGGGCCGCCAGCCGCGAATCGGCAGCCGAGTCCCGATCCAGCCCGGTCACCCCGCGGCTCCCCGTGACAGAGCCTCGACGTGCGCGGGCTCCGGATAGGGCTGGCCTGTGGCGGCCGCGAGGACGAGTTCCGCCACGGCATCCGCGGCCCCGGGACGCGCCAGCGCCAGCGCCGCCGCCGCCATCGCCGCGTGCTCCTTCGGATCGTCGACGATCGCCGCGGCGGCAAGCAGCGTCTCGGCATCGAAGTCCGCGTCCTCCACCAGCCGCGCGGCGCCGGACCGGACCATCTCCTCGGCATTGCGGCGTTGATGGCCGGCTGCGTGCGGGTACGGAACCACGACCATCGGCAGGCCGAACGCGGCCACCTCGGCCAGCGTGGACGAGCCCGCCCGGCCGACGACCAGGTCCGCCGCAGCCAGCGCCGGGCCCATTTCGTCGTCGAGGAACCTCTCCGGCCGGTACCGGTCCCGGACCGCGGCAGGCAGGGCCTCTCGACCGGCGACAGCCTCGTCGAGGCCGGCGTCGCCCGTCACATGGATGACGCGGGTTCGCTCGACCAGCCGCGGCAGCGCCTCGGCCACCGCCGTATTGAAGCGCCGCACCGCCTGCGAGCCGCCGAAGATCAGAACGAGATTGTCCTCGGCCGGGATGCCCAGGGCCTTTCGAGCGGCGGCCCGGCTGATCTGGCGAGGGTCGCGGATGGGGGTGCCGGTGACGTAGCAGAGCCGTCTCGGGCGGCTCAGAGTCCGACAGGTGTCTTCGAAAGTGACCGCCAGGCAGCCGGCCAGTCGAGCCGTAACGCGAACGCTGCGACCGGGCACGACGTTGCCGTCCCACATCACGACCGGGATCCGCAGCGCCGAGGCCGCAAGCAGAACTGGCAAGGCCACGTAGCCGCCCGTAGTGAAGATGGCAGACGGCCGGCGCACGAGCAGCATGGCCATCGCCTGCGGCACCGACAGCGACAGCCGGATCGGGTCCACGACGACGTGCCAGTCGAGATCGACCGACCGCAGCGAGCGGACGAAGAGTCGCGCAAACGGAATGCCCGTGGCCGGAATCACCTGCGCCTCGAGGCCGCGGTGGCCTCCGATCCAGCGCAGCGAAGGCGCCTCGGGCCTAGCCTGCAGCGACCGGGCGACGGCGAGAGCCGGGTATATATGTCCCCCCGTACCCCCGCCCACTATCAGCAGACGCACTAACCCAACCTCGTTCGACTGTTTCGCGAGAGATGGACAGCAGGATCCCGACGGCGGCGAGACTCACGGTCAACGATGAGCCGCCCGCCGACACGAACGGCAGCGTAATGCCGGTGACGGGAACCACGGCAACTACGACGCCGATGTTGATCAACGCCTGGAAGCATATCCAAGCCGTGATCCCCGCGGCCACCAACCCGCCGAACGTGTCGGGAGCACGCAGGGCGGTTCTGATTCCGGCGTAGGCAAAGGCGATGAAGAGCGCGATCACGACCGCTCCGCCTACCAACCCAAGCTCCTGGGCGATGACCGAGAAGATGAAGTCGTTGGCGTCGCTGGGGACGAAGATGCGGTCGTTGCCAAGGCCGGTGCCGAAGAAGCCGCCGGCGCTCAAGGCCTCCAGTCCCTTGACTGTCTGATAGCCGCTGCCCTGCGGGTCGGCCCACGGGTCGAGCAGGGTCTGGATGCGCTGCAGCGGGTACGACCCCATGGCCAGGACCACCGCCGCGCCGCCACCGACACCGGCCACTCCCGCAACCAGGATGTGGAGGAGGTTCGCCCCGGCCACGAAATAGAGGGCGAAGACGGTCAGGACGATGACGGCGGCCGTCCCCAGGTCCGGCTCGCGAACGACGAGTACCAGGAACGGGAGGACGATGACCGCGAACGGGACGGTTCCATGCCAGAAGCTGCGGATGCTCTTGCCGCGGGTCGCCAGCCAGTGCGACAGATAGACCACGAGTCCCAGCTTGGCAACTTCGGCCGGATGGATGTCGGGCAGGAAGGGGCCGAGGTAGAGCCAGCGCGACGAGCCGTTGTTGGAGATGCTCAGGCCTTTCAGCGGACCCGGCAGCGGCAGAATGACGATCAGCAGCAGGATGAGCGCCAGAGCGGCCAGTGGCACGCTGACCACCCGCAGGTAGCGGTAGTCGACGCGCATCAGGATCACCATCGCCACGAGTCCGAGGACCCCGGCCAGGACCTGGGGCGCCACCAGCTGGAACGTGTTCTGGCTGCGTGCGTAGGACGGGATCGCCGAGGCCGAATAGACCATCAGAATCCCGATCGCGGCCAGGGCCACGACGGCAACCAGGATGATGTAGTCCGGCTCGTGGGCGTCGCGTTTGAGCGCGCCCGGGTTGGCCAGCACGCTCGTCTGGCTGGCGCTCACGGCACTGGGTCGACTCGGGCCCCTCTTGGGGACGACTCGCTCACGTCGGAGTGGCTCCTCCGGCATCGACCAGCGGTTCTGTCGACCGCTCATCGGGTCGGCTCCGCGGCCGCGCGTCGCTCGGCCAGGGCGGCGACAGCGGCCTTGAAGGCGCGGCCGCGAGAGGCGTAGTCCACGAACATGTCGAAGCTGGCCGCGGCCGGGCTCAACAGCACCGTCGCTGGAGCGTCGGCGCCGCCCGCCAGCAGGGCACGCGCCATTTCGTCGGCCCGTTCGACGGCCGATTCGAGAGAGCCCGCCAATTCGACCCGGGTCATGCCGTCGGCCCGGAACATCGCCGCCAGCGCCGGCCCCGACTCGCCGATGAGGACCGCCGCATCGGCCCGCTCGGCCGCCACGGGACCCAGCCCAGCGAGATCCACGCCCTTGTCGCGGCCGCCCGCGATCAGGATCAATGGCCGCGGGAAGGATCGCAGGGCCGCGATCACGGCGTCCGGTTGGGTTCCCTGCGAGTCGTTGACGAAACGGACGCCGCCGACGATCGCCACCTCCTCCAGGCGGTGCTCCACGCCGGTGAAGGCGGCCGCGGCGCGGCGGATCCGCTCCGGCGCCACGCCGAAGAGAAGGGCGACCGCGGCCGCGGCCAGAGCGTTGGAGACGTTGTGGTCGCCCGGGATGGCGAGCTCGGCAACGGGCATGATGCGTCCGCCGGACCCCGGATCGGCGGCTCCCCCGCCGGCCGCCGCGAGCCTCACCAGGCCATCGGCGACGATCCAGCCGTCCACGACGCCCAGGCCGCCGGGCGCCGGGCGGGCTCGTCTGTACGACACCACGGCCGCAGTCGCGCCGCGGGCGTAGCCGGCCACGACCTCGTCGTCGGCGTTGAGGACCAGCGCGCCGTTCGGGTCGACCATCTCGGCCAGGCGCCGCTTGACCTTGCGGTAGGCCTCGAGCGAGCCGTGGCGGTCGAGGTGATCGGCCGTGACGTTCGTGTAGACGGCGACCGTGGTCCCGCGCGACAGGGTCGGCAGCTGCAGTTCGGACAGCTCGATGACGACGCGATGCTCAGCGGTAAGGTCCGTCAGTCGCTCCACGAGTGGGACGCCGATGTTGCCACCCAGGACGACCGGGTGGGCAGGATCGTCCGCCAGCAGGGCCGCGATCAGCGAAGACGTCGTCGTCTTGCCCTTCGTCCCGGTCACCCCAATCGTCGGGCAGGGGCACAGTCGCAGCACCAGGTCTGTCTCGCTGACCAGCGCCGGCGAGCGGGTCGGGTCCGCCCGATGAGCCGAGACGACGGCGCGCAGCGCCTCCCGCAACGGTGGTTCGGCTGTCGGGAAGTCGGGGTTGATGCTCGGCGACGTGGCGATCAGGTCGGCTTCGGCCCAGGTCGTGGCCGGCTCCACGTCCGGTCCGAGTCGAAGCTCGACCGACCGGCGACCCAGCAACTCGATCGCCCCGGCCAGTTCGGCAGCGGGCCGGCCGTCGTAAACCGTGACCCGGGCGCCGGCATCGGCGAAGAACCGGGCCAGGGCGATACCGCTGCGGGCGAGCCCGAGCACCGTCACCGACCGCTGGCTCAGGGCGCCGTCGCGCACCCCAGCCGCCGTCAGGCGGTCGAGCTGGACGACACGACCGGCCATGACGCTACGGCTTCGGGATCGAGGCGACGAAGAGCGTCACCCCGAGCATGCCGGCCAGGGCCCCAACTATCCAGAAGCGCATCGTGATCTTCTCCTCGTCCCAGCCGCCCAGCTCGAAATGGTGGTGGAGCGGAGCCATCCGGAAGACGCGCTTGCCGCGAAGCTTGAAGCTGGCCACCTGGATCACATCGGAGGCCACCTCGAGCACGAAGATGATGCCGATGAGCGGCAGGATCAGGACCTGGCCGGTGATCAGCGCGATCACCGCCAGCATGCCGCCGAGAGACAACGCCCCCGAATCGCCCATGAAGACCTGGGCCGGGTGCACGTTGAACCAGAGGAACCCGAGGATCGCCCCGATGGCGATGGCATTGACCATGGTCAGGTTCGGCTGGGCGGGCTGGTTGAGCAGGGCGATGATCAGGAAGCTGATGAAGGCGAAGACGAGCGTCCCGCCGGCCAGGCCGTCGAGACCGTCGGTCAGGTTGACGCCGTTACTACAGCCGACGATGGCCACGATCGCCACCAGGATGAACAGGACGGCGCCGACCTCGACCTGGCGGTCGATCAGCGGGATGGTTATGGCCGTCGTGCCCTCCCAGGCGCCGACGAACGGGATGCGGAAGCCGTTGAAGCCGAAGTGGTTCTGGACGTAGACCGCCACGACGATGGCCACGATCAGCTGCCAGAGGATCTTGTGGCGGCCGCGGATGCCTATGCCGGTCCTGGCGTTCATGTAGTCATCGACGGCCCCGAGCGCGCCGACGAGCGCCAGCACGAACAGCGGCGAGTACGTCGAGGCGTCGAAGGCGTTGAACAGGTAGGCCAGGATCAGCGTCACCGCGACGATGAGAACGCCGCCCATGGTGGGCGTGCCCTGCTTGACGAGGTGAGTCCCGGGTCCGTCTTCGCGAATCTGCTTGCCCATGCCCAACCAGCGCAGCAGGCGCAGGAACGGCGGCATGAGGATGACCATGCAGGCGAAGGCGAGGAGCAGCCCCTGGATGAACTCGACTCCGTGCTCTTTCACCGAACCTCCTCACCGATCCGGCACGATCCTCCCCGCGCGCCCAATTCGGCAGTCCAGCCCCCGAAGCTTGCTTCGATAGATACGACCGACGGCTCGGGCGCCACAACGCGCGACGCCGCGACCGTTACCCGGCCCCAGCGGTTCGACGACCTGGACGGACAGACGGGTCGTCCGCCGGTGATTGCGGCAGGTTCGGCGACGGTCGGGGCGGGAAGCCCGCGGAGCCGTGGCTCCCGATGGCGGGTGTCGATCACTTCCTCAGTGTGGCACAGCCGATCGCACCCGGTGCGGGACGCGACCATCACCCCAACGACTTTGCTTTCGCGCCGCCGGGCGCCGCTGGTCCGTCCTTGTTGGGTGGGATCTGCTCGCTCACGACCGCGTCCGTGGCGACCCGTCTGAACAGCTCGGTCGACTGCATCGGCATGGCTAGCACGCCCTGCGCCACCTTGGTCGGCGTCCCCTGGTAGATCACGACGCCGACTGCCAGGTCGGGCGAGTCGTGACCCACCCAGCCGTAGAAGCTGTAGTTGTAGATGTCGGACATCCAGTCGCCCTTGCCCTTGTTGAGCGCCGGGTCCCAGATCTGGGCCGTGCCGGTCTTCCCGCCGACGTAGTAGCCGGGGATGTACGTCGCCTGGTTGTAGGACTTGACGGCAGTGACGACGTGCTCCATCAGGCCGGTGAGAGAACTCGACAGGCCGGCGCTGATGACCTGCTTCGGGCTCGGCGATGCCGACGGCGTGCCGGACCCCGAGCCAACCTTCGGTTGGCTTTCGAGGTCGGCAACGTGCGGAGTGACCGCCGTCCCGCCGTTGACCATGACGCAGTAGGCCCGCATGACCTGAATGGGCGGCACGGAGACGCCCTGGCCGAAGGAGCGGTTCGCCAGGTCGATCTGGTACCAGGGCGTGACCGCAGGATCCGGAACGATACCGGTCGCTTCGCCCGCCAGGTCGATGCCCGTGGCCTGGCCGATGCCGTACGTTTGCCAGGTCTTGTACAGCGCGGCCGAAGCCGCCGCGGTGGTCTTGCCCAACCTGAAGGCGACCTGCGACACGCCCACGTTGCGAGACCAGGCCACGACGTCCGCGAATGACAGCCAGCCCATCGACTTGCGGTCGGCATCCGCCACTTCCTGGCCGCCCGGCAGTTCCAGGACGCCGAAGTCGTTGATCTTGGTGGTCAGGGACGTCGTCCCGGTCTGCAGAGCCGCCGACGCCGTGAGCATCTTGAAGACCGAACCCGGATCGTAGGAATCGCTGATGATCGGGTCCGTGAAGAGTTCGGGGTTCTGGCCCGCGACCTGAGCAAAGAGGTTGGCGTCGTACGAGGGGTAGCTCGCCTCTGCCAGCACCGCGCCCGTCTTGGGATCCATGACAATTCCCGAAACCGACTTGGCCTTGTCGGCGAGCCAGGCCGCAAATACTTCCTGTTCGACCTTGAGCTGGAGTCCGGCGTCGATCGTGGTCCGGATGTCCTCGCCCGGCGCCCCGACGTCGACGATGTGCTGACCGGCCGGGCCGGGCACGTTGGCGTCGACGTTGAGGATCTGAGGGCGGCCGGCCAGGATCGAGTCGTATTCCTGCTCCAGGCCGTACTGGCCCTTGCCGGCGGCGTTGACGAAACCGAGGAGCTGGGCCGCCAGCGAAGTGTGGGGGGCACCACCAGCCTGCGGGTAGACCCGCACGGGCGTCGGATCGAGGGTGATCGTGGCCAGGCCGCCGTTCAGCTGGGCGTAGGAGATCTCCTTGGCTACGTCGGCTTCGACGTTCGTGGCCAGGATGACGTAGTAGCCGTCGCCGGCCATGATCTTGCGCAGGTTCGCTTCCGCATCCGGCTCCAGGCCCAGGTAGTCCACCAGGGCGTCTGCGTCGCGCTTGCGTTCGGCGGCCGGGAGGCCGTGGAGATCGGCGATGACGCGGTAGCGGTAGATCGTCTGGGCCAGGACGATGGTGCCGGACTTGTCGTAGATGGTCCCTCGCTTGGCGGCGATCGACCGCTGCGTATAGGACGAATCCTGGGCGCTCAGGGCCGTCAGCTGGGCGTGCTGATTCACCTGCCAGTAGGCGAGGCGCGCGGCCATTCCACCCGACAGCAGCACCAGGACGGCGAGAAGCAGAAGCAGACGAGCCCTGGAGTCCGTCCGACCGAGCATGGCGCCGGCCTTCTCAGCGAGCCGGGATGACGACGGGCGGAGGCAGCTGGGAGAGTCCTGTGGCGATGGCCTGGCGCCGGATCGCGGACTCCCGGTCCAGCCGGTTGATGTCCGACAGATCCTGCTGCCGCTGGTTCTGGAGCTGCCCCAGCTGACTGTTCAGCTGGTCCATGTCCCAACCGGAGGCCGAGACCCGAACGGTCTGGACCAGCGAGAAGAAGCTCAGCAAGAAAGCGACCACGATCATGCCGATGGCCATCCCGAAGAAGCGCGGGCGCTTCCGGTTGCGGAGAGACACACGCGATTGCCTGCGCGCAAGCTCCGGCGCCCGGGGGCGGAGGAGGAGGGCCTCCCGGCGCCGGTGTGGATACGGAGTCGAACGAGGGCGCGCGCCCTCGTAGACGGCCATCAGTCGATACCCTTGAGATTCAGCCACTCGCCAAGAGCGGCGCGAGCCATCGGCTCGACCGGCCAGCCACTGCCCGACCACGACGGTTGGCGAAACAGGCCAGCAGCCTGAGCTCCCGGACCGGGCATCTCGGACTCATCGATCCAGCCAAGGACACCGACGTTCTGGTCGGTGCGCTCGTTCAGCTCGTGCAGCTCGTGCTGGCGGCGGCCGTAGCTCCGGCGTCGACTGGACTGGTGTCCCTTGCTCATCGGTTCCTCCTTTCTCGATTGGTCTCAGGCGGCGATGCGTTCTGCGCCCCGCAGACGGGCGCTACGTGAACGCGGATTGGCGGCGACTTCGGCGGTGCTCGGAGTGCGCGACTTGCCCAGCGAACGAAGGTTCGGCTGACGTCCACAGACGCAGATCGGGACCTCCGGCGGGCAGACGCAGCCACGCTGCTCGGCGGCTATAAACCGCTTGACGATGCGATCCTCGAGCGAGTGGTAGCTCAAGACCACGAGACGACCGCCCGGCCGCAACAGCACCAGCGACGCCGCAAGCCCGGCCTCCAGGGCCGCCAACTCGTCGTTCACGGCGATCCGCAAGGCCTGGAAGACGCGCGTGGCGGGGTGGGTTCGGCGGCTTTTGGGCGCCGGTACAGCCCGGGCCACGAGAGCCGCGAGCTGCTCGGCCGTCTCCACCGGGGTGTGGCTGCGCGTCTCCACGATCGTGCGGGCGATGCGACCGGCGAACGGCTCCTCGCCGTAGCGGCGGAAGAGGGCCGCCAGATCGCGCGCATCCATCGTGGCCAGCAGGTCCGCGGCCGATCGGCCCCGGCTCCTGTCGAAGCGCATGTCGAGGCGGCCGCCGGCTCGGAAGCCGAAGCCACGCTCCACGTCCACGAGCTGGAAGCTCGACAGGCCCAGGTCCATGAAGAGGCCATCGACCGCGGCGAACCCGGCGCCCGGTGCCACGTCCGCGAGCTGGCCGAAGTTGGCCTGCCGCAGGACGGCGCGATCCCCGAAACGGGCCAGACGCGTGGCGCTCCTGGCGATGGCCGCCCCGTCGGCGTCGAGTCCCAGGAGACGCCCATCGGGCGCGGACGCTTCCAGGATCCGCTCGGCGTGGCCGGCTCCACCGAGGGTGGCGTCGATCTGGAGGCTGCCAGGACGCGGGGCGAGAGTCACAACGACCTCGTCGGCCATCACCGGCAGGTGCCCTACCTCCACTTCGGCGCCCCCCTCGGGAGAGCCGGCGCCGCCGGTCACCTCGTCGAGCGGGTCTTCATGAGTCACAACGATCACCTACAGCCCCAGGCCGCTGAGCTGGCCAGCCAGCGCAGCCGCCGAATCGAGGCCCTTCTGGAACTTGGCCCACCGGTCCGGGGCCCAGACTTCGACGTGATCCCACTGGCCAACGACGACTGCGTCCGTGCCCAACCCCGCCCATTCGCGGATGGCGCCCGGCAGCACGACGCGGCCCTGGCCGTCGCTCTCGACGTCGAACGCGCTCGACGACAGGAACCGGCTGAACGACCTGGCTTTTTCGTCGGCCAGCGGCAGCACGGATACCTTCGATGCCAGCGCCTCGAATGCCGGCCGGGGGAAGATGGCCGCGCAACCGTCAACCCAGCGAACGACCACGGCTCCTTCTTCGAGTTGCAGGCGGAAACGGGCCGGGATGGCTACCCGACCCTTGGCGTCCACCGAGTGCTTGTATTCGCCGGTGAACATCTACCTATCGCCTGTCTTCTATCGCTATGACGCCGTTCGTGTGGCGGGGCAAAGTGGTAAACCTGTCGTCAGCCGGTGCCGGCGCCCTCTCGGAGGGAGTTCGTCGGCGGAGCCGGATTGGCCACTGATCACCGCTGATCACCGCTTTTCGCCACTTCAGTGGATCATACACCCACCTTGTGGCCCGTCAACGCTGTTGCAGAATGCGCGGCGGTCGATTTGTGGGTTTTGAAGCGGCCCCGACGGGCACGGTGATCTCGGGGCCCGGTCCCGGTCGTACCTACATCGAGTGGCGCGCGGCAGTAGCGACGGACATGCGGAGCGGCGGCCACGACCGGTGAGGGGCGATCCTCTTCCTGGGCCGGGTCGTGGATCCATCCGCGTAGAGGCCGGGAACCCAGGCTGGCCGCATGGCGTCAGAAGGGGGCGGCGGCTGTCGCAACACGTTGAGGAGAGGGACATGACCGTGACAACCAGGGGCGTCGGGCATCTGCCGCGACGAGTGGGCATTTTCGGCTCCGCGGGGTTGGTCCTCGTGAGCTCCGTCGTCTGGGGCTGTGCCGGCCAGGCCGCGGCCATCGGCTTTGCCGCGTCGCAGGCGACGCGCGCGGCGGGCTCGCCCGACGCCGCCCAGGAGGCTGCCGCGGCCGTCGACGCCTTCGGGTTCGACCTCTACCGCGCCACCGCATCGTCCGGCGGCAACATGGTCATGTCACCCGCGAGCGTGGCCCTGGCCCTTTCGATGGCTCGTGCGGGCGCGAACGGCGACACGGCCGCGCAGATGGACAAGGTGCTCCATTCGGCGACGGCCAGCGGCGGAGGCAACGGGCTCAACTCGCTCGACAAGGCCCTGGCCGGGATCTCGGGCACTTTCAAGGATGCCTTGGGCCGCGAGCAGCAGCTGACCCTGAGCATTGCCAACGCGCCGTTCGTCCAAAAGGACCTGCAGCTTCAGACGCCCTACCTCGATACGCTGGCTTCGCAGTTCGGGGCGGGCTTGCGCCTGGTCGACTTCAAGACCGATTCAACCGGCGCCTGCCGATTGATCAACAGCTGGGTCAGCGACCAGACTGCCGGGCGGATCCCCACCCTCCTGGACCAACTCGACCCGGCCACTCGACTCGTCCTCGTGAATGCCATCTACCTCAAGGCGCCGTGGCTCACGAAATTCGACACCGGCGAAACGACGACCGAGCCCTTCACCCGGCCGGACAATTCGCAGGTGAGCGTCCCGACTATGCGGGTCTGGTTGCCGGACACGCTATACGCCTCCGGATCGGGCTGGCAGGCTGTCGAGCTGCCGTACCTCAATCCGTCGTTGGCAATGACGATCGTGGTTCCGAACGACCTGGCGACCTTCGAAGCCAGTCTGGACGCCGCCTATTTCGGGCAGATCACTGCCGCCCTCCAGAAGGCGACCGTGGATCTGAGCCTCCCCCGCTTCAAGGTCGAGACCAAGTCAGACCTGGCCTCCGTCCTCGGGGGCATGGGAATGCCGCTGGCGCTAGATCCTGTAAGCGCCGACTTTTCGGGCATCACGACGCAGGAGCAGCTGTACATCGCCAGAGTCGTCCACCAGGCCAACATCGAGGTCGACGAGAACGGAACTGTCGCTTCGGCGGCGGCGGCCGTCGAGATGTTGGCCGGCGCGACTATGGCACCCCAACAGACGGTGACGCTGCGCGTGGACCGGCCCTTCATCTTCGCCGTGCGCGATACCACGACCGGGGCGATCCTCTTCCTGGGCCGGGTCGTCGACCCGTCCGCGTAAGCGCTGGGTGGCGCGGCCGCCGGCTGGTCGATCACAATGGCCACGAACCCTGCCGCCCTCACGGAGGAGTCAGATGCGGATCCTGGCCATAGAGAGAGCAGTTGCCGGAGTCGCCGCCGAGACGTTGCGGCCGGTCTGATCGAGTTCGAGGTGCTGCCGCTGCGGGCCTACCCGGGTTTCGCCCGGTTGTTCGGGCCTACTTCGGCGTAGCGACGCAGGGCAGCTTGGTTACGGGCCCCGGGATGTACCGCGCGACCCAACCCGACAGTTCGCAAGCCAGATCCTCGGCGACCTTCGGGGTGGCGCCGCCGCGCTCGAACGCCCCACGGAACGCGGCCATGATCTTGATCAGTTCGGCTCGTGCCGCGCCGTTCCACTGCAGGGCCGGGCACACGCCGCGGAGGTGGCAATCCTCCTCCGACGAGAAGTGGCGGACGGAGTAGTCGCCGAAGTCGCGCAAGGCGCGCTCCACGGTGGATCTGTCGCCGCCGGCCTCGATCGTCGCGACCAGTGCGTCGGCACGCTCCACGAGCGCGCGGCGCTGGGCATCCAGCAGCGGCGCACCTGTTTCCATGCTCGGCCGCCAGCCGATCGACATCCGTGGGCTCCTTCGTCCGCCGGCAAATCGGCTCGTCCGGCGCACGCCTATGAGGCCCTAACGGGACCGCCCGCAGACAGTGCCATTGGAACTGCCGAACGATGACTAGAACACTCCGAATAGTTCCGACCGGGTAGGTTGCCGGCCGCGATATCGGCCGCCGCGGTCGTCTCTAGGCGGCCCAGCGGGGACGTTCGGCGTTCGCCACGGGCCGATCGGCAGGCGCGCCGTAGCTCGTGCGCGCGTCGCCGATCCTGAACCTGCTGGCCAGACTCTCGAGCCGAGAGGCCATGTCGGCCATGGTCGAGGCCGAAGCCACGACTTCCTCGGCCTGGGCGGACATCTCTTCCGTGGCCGCGGAGACCTCCTCGGCGGAGGCCGAGTTCTCCTGGCTGATGGCGGCGATCGACTCGACCGCATGCGCGACCTGCTCGGCGCTGCCGGTCATCGACTCGGCCGCGGCATTGGTCTCCTCGGCGATGGCGGCGATTGCGTCCGACGCCGACACCAGGCCGGTGCTGGAGGCCTGCATGTCGTCCATGGCCTTGACGATCCGGTTGACCGCGGCGTTGGACGACGAAACGGCCGACGCGATCTCGTCGAGCGCGGCGCCGGACTTCGCGGCCAGCTCGGCTCCCGCCTCTACTTCCCGAGCGCCGATCTGCATGGCCTTGACGGCATGCTCGGTACCCTGCTGAACCTCGGCGATGAGCGCTGCGATTTCCTTGGTGGCACGGGACGAGCGCTCGGCGAGCTTGCGAACCTCCTCGGCGACCACGGCGAAGCCCTTGCCCTGTTCGCCGGCTCGAGCCGCCTCGATCGCCGCGTTGAGCGCGAGCAGGTTGGTCTGCTCGGCGATGTCGTCGATCGTCTCGACGATGGCCCCGATCTGCTCGCCCTTCGCGCCAAGCTCGGTGACCTTGATCGCCGCGCCCTCGACGGCCTCTTTGATCCGGGCCATCCCTTCGACAGTCTGGCGGACCGTGTCGGCGCCACTCGTGGCGACATCGCCGGCTGCCGCGCCCAGGCCCTGGACGTCGTTCGAAGCGCGGGAGGCCGATCGAATGGAGCGGGTCATCTGGTCTACTGCGGCAGCCTGCGACTCGACACTGCGAGCGGTTTCGGCAGCGCCGCCCCGGACCGACTCGATCACGGCGCGAAGATCGTTGACTGCGCTGGCCGTTTCGCCGGCGGCCCGCGCCTGGCTGGACGCGCCCGACGCCACCTGGCCGATGGTGTGGGCTATCTGGGACGACGCGCGGCCGGAGTCCATCGCCGCCTGGTTCACTTCCGAGGAGGTAACCGACACGGACCGGGCCGCGTCGTGGACCTCGCCGAGCGCAGCGGCGAGATTCGCTCGCGCCTTCTCGTAGCTGTCCATCGTGGCCCGGATGCTGACGAGCATGTCGTTGGTCGCGGCCGCCATCTGGCCGACCTCATCGCCGCCGTGCTTCGCGATCGGGCGAGCCGTCGTCTCGACACGCACGGTCAGGTCGTTGTCGGCGAGGGCAGCGAGGCCCTTCTCGAGCCTGACCATGCAACTGCCGGAGATGGAGGCGAGTGTCGCCTGGACATCCTTGATCTGGCCAACGACGTGGCCCGACAGGATGAACGACAGCACACCGCCAACGGCCACAGCCAGCCCGCAACCGAGTATCAGAAAGAGGGACAGGAAGCCCATCAGCGAGTTTGCGTCGGCTGTCGCGCCGTTTGCCCCCGCCGCGACCGCGTCGTAGAGGGCATCGAGGTCGATGTCGAGCGTCGAGTAGGCCGTGGCGGGCTGACCGGCCGAGAGAGCCGCCAGTTCGGAGGCGGTGTCGCCGGTCGTAAGGTTGGCCGTCGAGGTCAGATAGGCCTCCCAGGCGGCCTTCGCCGTCGCCCAGCCGGCCTGCTCCGCCGCGTTCAGGGGCAGAGCGGCGATGGCGCCCAAGGACACGCTCACCGCGCCTGCGTGCTTGGCAATGAGCGTCGACGCCGTCGTCCTCGCCGCAGCGTCCTGTGCCGCAAGGTACGCCAGCTGGTCCGAGTGGTACTCGGCCGCGCCTAGATGCAGATCGCCGATCAGCCGCGTTGCGGGCATGTATGTGCCGTTGATCGCGACCACGTCATTCCTGGCGGCGCCGGCCACGACAACTGCCGCCGAGGCGGCGACAGCCATGGTGCCGAGGACGATGGCGACCACGCCGACGAGCTTGAACCGGAGCGAGCGACGCATGACATCACCTTCCGCGCACAGCGGGCGCCATTGGAGCAACGCTGTCGGTCGGGCTGGCACATGCCCACTCGGCAGTCTTTCGAGGCGGCAGAGCGCCGGCCAGCACACAAACGACCGCGCCAGTCGCCGGGATCTCCACGTAGATGTCGGCAGGACGCAACACCTCTGAAGCCGCGTCAGGACGGTCGACGTCGCAGTGGCACGCCGGGCCCGCCGGACTAGTGACGCCGCACCGGTCTCGCAGGCTGCCCGATCGGGCCGCGACTACCGAGTGGGAGGCGGGATCTTGAGCTTATGGCCGGGGGTGATGCCGGAACTCGACCCCGGGTTCAGCGTGTAGATCGCCTGGGCGTCCACCCCGAAGAAGCGTGCGATGCCGGCGACGTTGTCGTTGACGGTCCCCCCGTTGTCGCCCGCCGCCCGGACCGTGTAGACCCAGCAATTGGCCTGGCCGGTGCAGGGGACGAGCAAATCCATCCGCGAGGCCGTCGCTCCGGGCGGCCAGGAGCTTGTTGGCGCCGCGGTAGGTGCGGGCGTGGGTGTAGGCGTGGGTGTAGGCGTGGGCGCCGTGGTCGGGACTGCCGACGCCCGAGCAGAAGCACTGTTCTGGGCAACAGGTGAGGCGCTCGGCGGCGCGGTGAGCGTGGCAGTGGGCGTCCGCGACGCGGACGCGGAGGCGGAGGCGACCGCGACGACCGGCTTGCTCGCCGGCGCGCTGCCGGCGAACGGCGGCAGGCCCAGGCCGGCCGTTAGTAGGACGCCGAGAGCCAGGATGACGAGGCCCACGCCGGCGATCGTCAGGACGGGAATGCCGCCGGACCGCTGTTCCTTGGACGACGCCACGGACTGGTTCTCGTTTGCGAGCAGCGTTCCCCGAACGTAGCGCGGGCAGCTGACGTGCACTCGCTGCAGGCACACGAGCTCCTGCTGGCGCAGCGAAAGCGGCAGTGGGTCGCCGAAAGCGGCGCAGCGATGCGTCGGCACGGCCGTCTTCTGAGCCTCGGCCAGGCGGCCATCCGGTCCGACACTGCGAAGGAAGTGGCAGCGCATGGGACCTGGGCCGGGCTGGGCCGTGTCCGCCCAGGGTCGAAAGCGATTGGGCATATCCATGGAGTCGGCACCATCGGCCGGGCCGGTGGCCTGGTTTGGCAGCCGATTGGCCTGGGCGAACGGCACGCTGGAGGAGGCCCCGCCGCCGATCAGACCACTGGAAGCATCGATGCCACCCAGCACGCCGGGTTCGTCATCGGAGTCCATCCCACGCGCCACACGAGCCCGCCCGATCCTCATCTGCTGCTCGTCAGGCGGCGTGCGGCCCCCTCCCACGTCCTTGTTGTTCGAGCCTTCGCCTGACTCCACGACGACTCCTGGCCTCGCGATTGAGCCTGGCACTTGCTCGCCAGGCAGCCGACGCGGCGCAGTCTAGTACCTTTCGACGCTTGCCGTCCCCGCTTTTGCGATGCTAGCCTCCCGGCTTCCGGAGGTGGCATTTCGCACGATGGCACTGCCTCAACGCATTGACGAGGTCCAGCCGATCGCAACGCCTGTGGAGGCGCCGCGCATCAGGCGCTGTACCTATCGCCGCCTCGACCGGGTTTCGGACGGCCCGGAGTCCGGCTATTCCGTGAGTTGCGTCTACCCCGACAGAAGCGCGGCCCGGCCGATTGGCAACCTCGAGACAAGCCTGGCTGTGTGCGCCATATGCACGGCGAGCCACATCTTCCGACCAGACGAAGACTGATCGGGCGGGAGCCCGACCAGTTTGGAGCTAATCGGCGGCAGCCGATTAGCTCGGAGTGGCGGAGCCACGGGGCGGAAGGTCGCCCACCGCCGCTCTTGGGGCTCCGTCTCAGGCCTGGCGGACTAAGCGGCGTAGCCGGTTAGTCCGAAACTGAAATCGGCCCCAGCCGATTTCAGTCGTCGACTTCAGAGGTGGCGGCGAGCCGGCCTGTAAGCCGAGTTCTGTACCGCGACTTGCGTCGCGGCGACGATCATCCATCTGCGGCCGCCGGTTACCCGACGGCTCAAGCGGCCTACCCGAGGACTGGGCAGCGCGACCTCTTCCGCCCGAGCGCCCGGTTGCCCGAGTGCCCGAACCGCGTCCTCCTATTTGGCCTTGCTCCGAGCAGAGTTTGCCGCGTTTCACCTCCCGGTCCGAGCTGAGCCCGGTCCGGGCTACGTCTCTGTGGCACTGGTCCTCGCCTCGCGGCGGACGGGCGTTACCCGCTACCCTGCGCTGAGGAGCTCGGACTTTCCTCGGGTCTCACACTGGCGGCTCCGTGGAGCTGCCTCGTGAGACACGCGATCGTCCAGCCGACTCGCCGAGGCGGGATTGTAGTGGAAGCGACCGAGATGACCAAATCGCACACCGATCCGGCGACCAAACTCAGCATCCGGCGTGCCACCGTGGCCGACGCACGCGCGATCGCGGATCTCGTCGTCAGAGGCTGGCAAGCGGCATACCGGGACCTGATGCCGGCCGACTTCCTCGGCGGACTGTCCGTGCCATCCCGCGAGGTCGCGTGGCGGTCGATGCTCGAGGGCGACGTCGACGGCCTCACGCCGGCCTGGATCGCCGAGCGCAACGGTCGAGCGGTTGGATTTGTGAGCGTCGGGCCGCCCCGAGACGACGAGGTGCCACTCCCCGCCGCCGAGGTATACGCCCTATATGTCCTGCCGGAGGCATGGCGGGGAGGCGTCGGCAGATCGCTCCTCACCACCGCGGTCGAATACCTGCGGACCCGAGGGGCCGCGCTACTGACGCTGTGGGTTCTCGAAGACAACGGCCCCGGACGCGCCTTCTACGAAGTCATGGGTTGGGAGCCGGACGGTGCGCGCCAGCCGCTCGAGATGGCCGGCTTCTCCGTCACCGAGGTTCGATACCGGCTGCCTGCTCCCGAGTAGTTCGCAGCTCACGGGCGCGCAAAGGGACGGTGGCCAAGCCGATCGGCTATGCCGCGCTGCCCGCGGGCGGTACGATGCGGCCGAGGGTCATGCTCATGTTCTGGAGGCGGCAATGGGCGCAAAGGGCGGCGGCGACAACGACCACAGCCTGCGCAAGCAGCTACTGGTGAAGCCGGGAGCCAGGATCGATTTCGCCGGATTCGACTGCGGCGCGACATTCGGTCGGAAGAAGAGCGACTCGGAAGCAGCCATCGCGGCCAATCTGGCGCGTTTGACCGACCTTCAGGAGCGGGTCTACGCCGAGCACAAACACGCCGTCCTCATCGTTCTGCAGGGGATCGATGCCGCCGGCAAGGACGGGACCATCACGGTCATCGCCGGCGCCTTCAACCCGCAAGGCACGCCCGTAACCTCATTCAAGGAGCCCACGCCCATTGAACTCGCTCACGACTTCTTGTGGCGCGTCCACGCGGCCGTCCCCGGCAAGGGTGAGATCGGCATCTTCAACCGCAGCCACTACGAACAGGTGCTGATCGTCCGCGTCCACAACCTGGAGCCCGAGCCTGTTTGGCGGCGCCACTACGGCGAGATCCGCGACTGGGAGCGGATGCTCACCAACGAAGGCGTCACGATCCTCAAGTTCTTCCTGGCGATCGACAAGGACACGCAGCGCCAGCGCTTCCAGGACCGCGTGGACGACCCGACCAAGCGCTGGAAGTTCTCCACGACCGACCTCCCGGAGCGCAAGCTCTGGGATCAGTACCAGGTGGCCTTCGAGGACATGCTGGCCGAGACCAGCACGGACTTCGCGCCCTGGTACTTGATCCCGTCCAACCACAACTGGCTCCGCAACCTGGCGGTCAGCGAGATCGTGGCCGACGCTATCGACGAGCTGAACCCGCAATACCCCGAACCGGCGGCCGGCATCGAGGGTATGAAGGTCGTGTAGCCCGCGCAGGACCTACCGGCGCCGCCTCCCACCGCCGAACAGCGTACCCATCACTCCGCGCAGAACCCGGCGATCCGGGCCCGTCGGACGTGCTCGCGCGACCTACTTCGGCCGCACAACCACGACCCTCGGGCCGCCGGCCTGGGCCCTGTCGATGGCCTCGTTGCAGAGCGCATCGGCCTGCTTGTTCTGGGCCCGCGGCACGTGAGTAGCGCTCCAACGCGAGAAGCGCGCCAGATGGGCTTTCGCCTCGGCGTGGAGGGGGATCAGCTTCGCGTCCTTGACGCGCCAGCGGCCGTGGAGCTGCTCCACGATGAGCTTGCTGTCGAGCAGCATCTCCACCTCGCCCGCCCCGAGCTCATGGGCGAGAGCAAGGGCACGCACGACGGCGGTGTACTCGGCCACGTTGTTGGTCTGCACGCCCAGGTACTCCGAGATCGAGGCGATTGGAGCGGCGTCCGGTCGGCGCGAGACCGGGCCGGCGGCTTCGATCAGGACGGCCCCGCTTGACGCCGGACCGGGGTTGCCACGGGCTGCGCCATCGGTTCGGACGATTAGGCGGAGGCCCGAACCGGCCGGCCCCTGTACGCCCGCGCTGGCCATCGAGCCGGCGCTACCGCTAGCCTCGCCCTTGCGCTCCGGGGCGCCGGCGCCCACCGACTGCCAGAGCGAATCCCAACCCGGGTCCTTTGGCCGGCTCAGCCTCGTCGCCCCACGATCGCCGAGGAGACCTCGAGGATCGCCCTGGTGATGTTGATGCCGCGCGGACAGGCCTCGACGCAGTTGAAGATCGTGCGGCAGCGCCACACGCCGTCCTCGTCGGCCAGGATCTCCAGCCGTTCGGCCGCGCCTTCGTCGCGCGAGTCGAAGATGAAGCGGTGGGCCTGGACGATCGCCGCCGGACCGACATATTCGGGCCGGGCCCAGAACGAGGGGCAGGACGAGGTGCAGGCGGCACACAGGATGCACTTGGTCGTGTCGTCGAAGCGGGCCCGATCCTGCGGGCTCTGGCGGCGTTCCCGCTCGGGTTCGGGCTGATCGTTGATGAGGTACGGCTTGACGGAGCGGTACTTGCCGAAGAAGCCGCTCATCTCGACGATCAGGTCCTTCACCACAGGCAGACCCGGCAGCGGCGCGACCGAGATCTTCTTGCCGAGCTGGTCGACTCGAATGCGGCAGGCAAGGCGGTTGCGACCGTTGATCAGCATCGCGTCGGAGCCGCAGATGCCGTGGCCGCAGGAGCGGCGGAAGCTGAGCGAGCCGTCCTGTTCGGCCTTGACCTTGATCAGCAGATCGAGCACCCGGTCCATCGGATCGACCGAGACCTTGTACTCGACCCAGTGAGGCTTCGGTGGCGACCCGGCCAGCGGCGCTGCCTCTGGATCAAAACGGAGGATGCGGAGGTTGACGTCCATCATGGGCCTCAGTACGTCCGCGGCTTGGGCTGGAAGGTGGTTATCGAGACGTCCTTGTAGCGCAGCGTCGGCCCGTCTTTGCCCTGGTAAGCGAGGCTGTGTTTGAGCCACTTCTTGTCGTCCCGCTCCGGGTAGTCCTCGCGGGAATGTGCGCCGCGGCTCTCGGTTCGAGCCAGGGCGGCGGCGACCGTCACGTGGGCCAGATCGAGCAGATAGCCGAGTTCCTGAGCCTCGAGCAGCTCGGTGTTGAAGACCGAGCCACGGTCGGCGATCGCGACCTTCTGGTTGCGAGCCTTCAGCTCCTTGACCTTGGCCAGGGCCGCGGTCAGGAGCGTGGCGTCGCGGTAGACGCCGACGTTGTCCATCATCACGTCCTGAAGCTCTTTGCGGATGACGGCCACGGACTCGCCGCTCGCTTCACGTCCCCGGATCGCGTCCAGGTCGGCACGCATCGGCTCCACAGCGTTGGCGATGGGCTGCGGCCGCTCCACCTTGGCCGCGTAGCGGGCCATCTGGCGGCCGGCCCGCCGTCCGAAGACGAGCAGGTCCACGAGCGAGTTTGTCCCAAGCCTGTTGGCTCCGTGGACGCTGACGCAGGCGCATTCGCCGGCGGCGAAGAGTCCCGGCACCACTGTGCCCTTGTCGTCGCGCACGACCTCGGAGAAGACGTTGGTAGGAATGCCGCCCATGGCGTAGTGGGCCGTCGGCTGGACCGGCACCGGCTCCTTGAGCGGTTCCACGCCCTGGTAGATGCGGGCGAAGTCGGTGATGTCGGGCAGCTTCTCCTCGATCACCTTGCGGCCGAGATGCCGCACGTCGAGGTAGAGATAGTCCTTGCCGCCGATGCCCCGGCCGGCCCGGATCTCCTGGTACATAGCCCGGCTGACCATGTCGCGCGGCGCCAGCTCCATCAGCTTTGGCGCGTAGTTCGCCATGAACCGCTCGCCCTTGTCGTTGAGGAGCGTGCCGCCTTCGCCGCGGGCCGCCTCGGAGAGCAGGATGCCGATGCCCACGATCCCGGTCGGGTGGAACTGGAAGAACTCCATGTCCTGGATCGGGATGCCGTGGCGGTAGCACAGCGCCACGCCATCGCCGGTCAGGCTGTGGGCGTTGGACGTGATTCGGAACATCCGCCCGAAGCCGCCGGTCGAGAGCAGGACCGCCTTGGCCCGGAACGTGTGGAGCTGGCCGTCGGCCAGTCTGTGGGCCACGACGCCGGCCGCTCGGCCGCCCTTGGCCGGATCACCCTCGAACAGCAGGTCCACGACCTGGAACTCGTCGAAGAACTTCACGCCATGCTTGATGCACTGCTGGTACAGCGTCTGCAGGATCATGTGGCCGGTTCGGTCGGCCGCGAAGCAGGCCCGGCGCACCGGTCCCTCGCCGTAATTGCTGGTGTGGCCTCCGAAACGCCGCTGGTCGATCTTGCCGTCGGGCGTGCGGTTGAACGGCAGGCCCATGTGCTCGAGCTCGATGACGGTCTCGATAGCCTCACGGGCCAGGATTTCGGCGGCGTCCTGGTCGACGAGGTAGTCGCCGCCCTTGACCGTATCGAACATGTGCCACTCCCAGTGGTCCTCCTCGAGGTTGCCGAGAGCGGCGCACACACCGCCCTGGGCGGTGCCGGTGTGGGAGCGGGTGGGATAGAGCTTGGTCAGGACTGCGGTGTTGACGCCCTCGCGAGCCAGCTCGAGCGCTGCCCACAGGCCGGCGCCACCGGCGCCGACGACGATCGCATCGAACGGGTGGTCCATGGCCTATGCCCCGGGGATCTTCACGGTCAGGACGACCATCGTGCCCATGACGAAGACGATGATGCCGACCAGGTAGAGGCCCATCAGGACCAGCGTCCGCCGGCCACCACGCAGGTAGTCCATGGTCACGGTTCGAAGGCCCAGGAAAGCGTGCGACAGAACCATTGCCAGGAACAGCCAGTCGAAGCTGCGGAGAAGGAGGCTGTTCCAGCGGGTCGTGAAGATCCAGTTCGCGTTCTGCTGGGAGGGATCGAAGACGAAGTGCATCACGCTGAAATGGATCAGCGCGAGCACGAACAGAGCTACGCCGGAGAGGCGCATGTAGTACCAGGCGGCGAGCTCGAACCCACCGCTCTGCGGGCGGGGTCGGCCGGAGCGCGAGTAGAGCGACATCTCAGCCTCCTATGCCCCGAAGATGGGTTTGAGAATGATGATGGCGGCGGGAATGCCGGCCAAAACGAAGATGCCCCAGTTCACGTACCAGATCTGCTTGTGGTAGGCGGTCAGGCGCGGCCAGAAATCCATGAGCAGAATCCGGATGCCGTTGAGGGCGTGGTAGAGCAGCGCCGCACCGAGCAGGACTTCGAGGACCCGACCGATCGGGCTGGCGTAGAACGACAGCAGGTCGTCATAGACCTTGGGGTCGCCGCCGGCCAGATAGATGTCCAGCACGTGGAGCAACACGAAGGCCCAGATGGCGATCCCCGAGATGCGATGGAAGGCCCAGGCGACCATCCCCTCGGAGCCGCGGTAGCGAAACAGCATGCTGCCTCCCGAACGTGACCTGGTCAGGCGCTGGCCGCCAGGTGCGTAGTGTCTATGCCGTCGGAGCCCCGGTCTCGAGACGGGCGACGATCGCGTCCGCGAATTCGCTCGTCCCGGCCGATCCGCCGAGATCGTAGGTGGTCGCGCGACCCTCGGCGATGACCGCGCGGATGGCACCTTCGACGCGCTCTGCCGCTGCCTGCTGGCCGATGTGGCGCAGCAGCAGCACGCCCGAGAGCATCAGGGCGGTCGGATTGGCCTTGTTCTGGCCGGCGTACTTGGGCGCGGACCCGTGAACCGCCTCGAAGACCGCCGCTTCGGGGCCGATGTTGGCGCCCGGAGCGACGCCCAGTCCCCCGACCAGGCCGGCGCAGAGATCGCTGACTATGTCGCCATACAGATTCGGCAGGACCAGCACGTCGTACAGCTCGGGCTTCTGGACGAGCTGCATGCACATGTTGTCCACGATGCGGTCCTCGAAGGCGATCTTGCCTTCGTACTGCGCGGCGATGGTCCGGCAGCTTTCCAGGAAGAGGCCGTCCGAGAACTTCATGATGTTGGCCTTGTGGACGGCCGTGACCTTGTGCCGGCCGTTCGTCACGGCGTACTCGAAGGCGAAGCGCGCAATCCGCTCCGACGCCGACCGGGTGATGATCTTGATGCTCTCGGCCGCGTCCGGGCCGACCATGTGCTCGATGCCCGCGTACAGGTCTTCGGTGTTCTCGCGGACGATCACCAGGTCGACATCGTCATAGCGCGTCTTGAGGCCCGGGATCGAGCGGACCGGCCGCAGGTTGGCATACAGGCCGAGCGTCTGGCGCAGAGCGACGTTGACGGATCGAAAGCCAACGCCCACGGGCGTGGTGATGGGCCCCTTGATGGCCACCTTGTTGCGCATGATCGAGTCGAGGACGGACTGGGGAAGAGGCGTGCCCTCTCTGGCGAGGACTGCCTCGCCGGCGTCCACGACCTCCCACTCGAACTCGACACCCGAGGCGTCGAGGACGCGCCTGGTCGCCTCGGCCAATTCGGGGCCGATGCCGTCGCCCGGGATCAAAGTAACTCGATGGCTCATGGCCGCATTCTAGCGGCAAGCCGGGCCGGAAATGCTGAGCCGCTCCCTGGGACATCCGCGGCCCCGGGCCGACGGGCGGCCCTGCCACACTACCCGAGGGCATGGGGCCACCCTCCTGCTAGGATCAACTCGAAACGCTGCCGGGGCTGCTGTGGACTCCGTCCTGCGCCCCCTGGTCCGCGAGAAATCGGAGCTGCAGGGCGTGAAGATCCAGGAAGCTGACGCAAAGTCGCTCTTGCTGGCCCAGGGTTTGCCCGTTCCGGCGTGGAAGGTAGCTCGGACTCCAGGCGAGGTCGAGGCCGCGGCACAAACATTCTTCGAGGCGGGGGCCGGTCGTGTCGTTATCAAGGCCCAGGTTCTCGTTGGTGGCCGAGGCAAGGCCGGCGGCGTGAAACTGGCCTCGTCCGCCCGAGAGGCGGCCGACGTCGGCGCCCAGATCCTCGGCATGGACATCAAGGGCATCACGGTTCGGAAGGTCCTCGTCGGGGCGGCAGCCGACATCGTCAAGGAGTACTACCTAGGCGCGATCATCGATCGGGCCAGCCGCCGGATCGTGCTGATGGCTTCCGCCGAAGGCGGCGTCGAGATCGAGGAAGTCGCGCGCCAGAATCCCGGCGCGATTCATCGCGTCTCCGCGGATCCTGAGCTCGGTCTGCTGGCCTTCCAGGCCCGGACGCTCGGGCTGGCGATCGGCCTGCGCGATCCGCTGTTGAGCCCGTTCGTGGCCATCGCCCAGGGGCTGTACGCCACGATGAAGGCCAACGACGCGGATCTGGTCGAGGTTAACCCGCTGGCGATAGTCGCCGAGACGGCTGCTGACGGCGCGGCGACTCAGCGCCTGGTCTGCCTGGACGCGAAGATCACGCTCGACGACTCGGGTCTGAGCCGGCACAAGGGCCTCGAGTCCCTGCGCGACCTGGACGAGGAAGACCCGACCGATGCCCAGGCCAGACGTCTCGGCATCAACTTCATCCACCTTGACGGCACCATCGGCTGCATGGTCAATGGCGCCGGCCTGGCCATGACGACGATGGACCTGGTCAAGCATTTCGGCGGCGAGCCGGCCAACTTCCTCGATGTGGGAGGCGGGGCGAGGCACGAAACCGTCGCCGGGGCCATGGAGCTGATCCTGGCCGACCCGAAGGTCAAGGCCATCCTGGTCAACATCTTCGGAGGGATCACACGGGGCGATGAAGTCGCGGCGGGCCTGATCGAGGCCCGAGCCCAGCAGGCCCGAGCGGTTCCGATGGTCGTTCGGATCGTCGGCACGAACGCCGCGGAAGCTGCGCGACTCCTCACCGAGGCCAAATTCGAGACGGCGGCGTCGCTCGACGAGGCGGCCGAGAAGGCGGTAGCGATGGCTCAGGGGGCGGCACGATGAGCATCCTCGTCGGAAGCGATACCCGATTGGTCGTTCAGGGCATCACGGGGCGCGAGGGAGAGTTCCACACCCGGGCATCCATCGCCTTCGGCACCAACGTCGTGGCCGGGACGCGACCCGGCAAGGGCGGCCAGACGGCCATCGACGGCACAGTGCCCATCTTCGATACGGTCGCCGATGCCGTGAAGCAGGCCGGGGCCAACACTTCGGTCATCTACATTCCCGCGAGCGGGGCCCCGGACGCGATCCTCGAGGCTGTGGACGCCGGCATCGCGACGATTGTCTGCATCACCGAGGGCATACCGGCCCTCGACATGATCGCGGTCGTCGAGGCCGTTCGGCGCGCGGGGGCCCGCCTGATCGGCCCCAACTGCCCAGGCGTCACTTCGCCCGGAAGGGCCAAGGTCGGCATCATTCCGGCCTCGATCCACAGGCCGGGGAGGGCCGGCGTCGTGTCGCGATCGGGCACGCTCACATACGAGGCGGTTCAGGCCATGACTGACGCGGGTATCGGCCAGTCGACCTGCGTCGGCATTGGCGGCGACCCGATCATCGGCACTACATTCCTCGACGTGCTCAAGCTGTTCCGCGACGACCCCGAGACCGACGCCATCGTCATGATCGGCGAGATCGGCGGATCGGCCGAGGAGGAAGCTGCCGCATTCGCCGCCGAACACCTCACGGGCGTGCCCATGGCCGCCTTCATCGCCGGTCGCACGGCACCTCCCGGCCGACGCATGGGCCACGCCGGGGCAATCATCTCGGGTGGCTCGGGGACGGCGGCCGAGAAGATAGCGGCTCTCGAGGCTGCAGGCGTTCGGGTGGCCGACTCTCCCACCCAGCTTCCGAGATTGCTCCTGGAGGCCGGCTACCGTCCGTAGACGGTCGATTCTGTCGCAGCTGGGGTATCGCCAGCCCTTCCTTCGCGGGCCATACTCCAGTCTGGATTTCGTGAGATGCGGCGTGGCGAAACGGGGTGGTCTGTGGGGGTCTTGATGGATCTGGTCGCGGGCGATGTCCGCGAGATCCTGCTCGCCATCGGTCTGGACGACTGGGCCGGCCTGCGCGATCCTCGCCGCTTCGTCGCCTACATCTCACTCGGCGGCGGGCTGGACGTGACCTGGCTCGATCTCTTTGCCCAGGCCGCCCGCGAGAGTTCCGGCGGTCGCACTCCCCGACCCTTCAGCGAAGCCACCCGGGCGCTGGAGAGCAGGTTGACCGCCCTATCCGAGCGTACGGTCGAGCGGATCGACCCCCACTGGATCGACGACGTGGCGGCGCTCCCGGAGGCTCACCTCGATCGGATCGCCGCCCGCTGGATCGACCTGATCGAGTGCGAGGAGTGCAACGTCGGAACGGACGACAAGCCCATGCTGCGCGAGCTGGCGGGCGAACTTGTCGCGTTCTGTCGCCGCGCCGAGGGTGCGGAAGACGTCCTCTTCGCCTGGACTCTGTAGGGTCGATCGCCCAGAGGTTCGCCCCTGGGCCCGGCTGCCGTGTTCAGTAGCCGAGCTTGGTCCAGGCGGGACCACCCGGCGCCTCGATCAGCTCGACTAGGACGCCGTGGCAACTCTTCGGATGGACGAACGCAACCGGGCCCTCGCCGCCTTTACGCGGCGCCGCATCAACAAGGACCAGGCCCATCGCCGCCAGCTTGTCGAGGGCCGCCTGGATGTCTGGCACCTCGAAACAGACGTGGTGGAAGCCCTCGCCTTTGGATGCCAGGAAGCGTGCGGAACCGGTGGTGTCGTCGGTCGGCTGGACCAGCTCGATCTTCGTGTCCCCTACCGTCAGGAAGCCGATCGTGACATGGTCGTATTCCATGTTCATCACGGCCTCGACTTCGAGGCCGAGCTTGTCTCGGTAAAGAGCGAGCGACGCGTCGAGGTCGCGGACGATGACGGCAACGTGGTGGATCTTGTCGATGCCGATGCCGGCGGGAAGCGCGGACTTAAGTGGATCCATGACTCTCCTGCGACTATCGGGACTGACCATAACCGGACAGGCGTTCGAACCGCGACCAGTTGACGTCGCCCTCCGAGCGCCTGGTCAATGGTACGAAACCGGCCTTACTGCTCGCCGACCCGCTCGCTCGTGACGGATTTCGTCGCGCTCTCTGCCTCGAAAGCCTTGCAGGCATGTGCTCTTCCCGATCCGCGGCAGCTGCCGGCAGCTGTCACGCGGGCGGGTCGAGCCAACGGAGATACTCGCAGCTGCCTGCAGCTGTCGGCTGCCAATGTAGCTGCGGGCAGCTGCCGCCGCCGAGGGGCCATCTGACTTCTGGCAGATGCCGAGAGCTGCGACCAGTCGCCGGCTGTACTCCCCTACCTGCCCCGTCAGACGGTGATCAGCTCGCGATGCTCGCCCCAGACGGACCGGAGCCGATCGCAGATCTCGCCGACCGTGGCGTAGGCCTTGACGGCTTCGATCATAGGCGGCAACAGATTCTCCTGGCCACGGGCGCAGTCCTCGAGCCGGTCCATCGCGGCCGCCCAGGCCGCCGGGTCGCGCTCCGCCCGAACCCGCTGGACCCGCTCGCACTGGCGACGCTCTCCTTCCGGGTCGATCTTCTGGAGCGACGGCGTGGAGGTCTCCTCGTCGCGGTACTTGTTCACGCCAACGACGACCTTGGTTCCGCTCTCCACGGCCCGCTGTACCTGGTAGGCGGCCTCCTGTATCTGGCGCTGCTGGTAGCCCGCCTCGATTGCGGCGAGAGTACCGCCCAGTGCCTCGATCTCCTTGAGATAGTCGTTGGCGGCCGCTTCGAGCCCATTGGTGAGGCTCTCCACGTAGTAGCTGCCGGCCAGCGGGTCCGGGGTCTCGGTCACGCCGGACTCATATGCCAGGATCTGCTGCGTTCGCAGGGCAAGACGCGCCGCTTCGGCGGTCGGCAACGCCAGGGCCTCGTCTCGCGAGTTGGTGTGCAGGCTCTGGGCCCCACCCAGGACCGCCGCGAGGGCCTGAACGGTGGTCCTGACCACGTTGTTGTCGATCGACTGGGCCGTCAGCGACGAGCCCGCCGTCTGAACATGGAAGCGGCAGGCCATCGAGCGCACATTGGTCGCGCCGAATCGTTCTTTGACGATGCGAGCCCACATCCGCCGGGCGGCTCGGAACTTGGCCACTTCCTCGAATAGTTCGCTCCAGGAGGCGAAGAAGAAGCTGAGCCGGTCGGCGAAGTCGTCGATGTCCAGGCCGCGGCTGAGGGCCGCTTCAACGTAGGCGATCCCGTCAGCCAGCGTGAACGCCAGCTCCTGGGCCGCCGTGGCCCCGGCTTCCCGCATGTGGTAGCCGCTGATGCTGATGGTGTTCCAGCGCGGCAACTCCTTCGAGCAGAACTCGAAGATGTCGGTCACCAGTCGCATGGATGGCCGAGGCGGGAAAATGTAGGTGCCCCGGGCGATGTACTCCTTGAGGATGTCGTTCTGGGTCGTGCCGCTGACCTGGCCTCGAGCCACGCCCTGCTTCTCGGCCGCGGCAACGTACATGGCCAGCAGCACAGCCGCCGAGGCGTTGATCGTCATCGAGGTGCTGACCGTGTCCAGGGGCAGGCCGTCGAGGAGTACATCCATGTCCGCCATCGAGTTGATCGGGACGCCTACCCGCCCTACTTCGCCCTCGGCCTGAGGTGCGTCGGAGTCGTAGCCCATCTGGGTCGGGAGGTCGAAAGCGACGGAGAGGCCGGTCTGGCCCTGCTCGAGCAGATATCGGAACCGACGATTGGTGTCCTCGGCAGTTGAGAACCCGGCGTACTGGCGCATTGTCCACAGGCGCCCTCGATACATGGTCGGCTGGACGCCACGCGTATACGGGTACTCGCCTGGCCGCCCCAGGTCCCGGTCTTCGTCGAGGCCCGCGATGTCAGCGGGCACGTACAGATCCTGGATCGCGTTGCCGGACGTGGTCAGGAAACGCTCCTGGCGTTCGGGCGAGCGCGAGACGGCCTTGGCCCGCGTCGTGGCTCGCCAGCGATCCCGTTCTGGATCGTTGGCCGACCCGCTGTCCAGGTCGCCAGAAGTTGTCCGCCGGTCTTCCGCCACTTACCGCTTCCTCTAGCTTGCCTGCCGCTTGCTGCGCTAGCGCGCGACGGGATGATGGCACGGACTCGACCTTGCTGACCAGTGCCCGCCGGTTCCGGAGCGCTTGCGTGGCGGTCTGGTCGGTTCTTGCAGCCGAGGGATTTCCACTACGGTCAGGGCGGGTCGCTAGATGCGCTCCCCTACGCCGCGCCGTCTTTGCGCAAAGACAACTCGCTCGCGGGAAGCACGTTTCCGGGTGGTTTAGACGAGGCAGTACGCACGGCCCGTTCGGGTAATGGAGATAGCGGCTGCGATATCCACAGAATCGGTGAACAACTTCTCGATTCTGTGGATAAGCCAGAACCGCCGCACAAGGCCCGTGCGGTAGCATCACAGAGGATTGCATTGGACTCGACAGTCGTTGCTTGGAAGGCGCACATCGCAGAGCAACGTGGACAAAGGTCGGCCGTCCGCCACGAAACCGCACTCGAGCGAGGTGAACCCACGGTGGCCAACGTCATCGCGATAGCAAACCAGAAGGGTGGCGTCGGCAAGACCACCACCGCTATCAATCTGGCGGGCGCGCTCGCGGAGCAGGGTCTGCGAGTCTTGTGCGTCGACATGGACGCCCAAGCCAACCTCACCGTTGGCCTCGGCATCAACCTGGCCAACGTCGAGCAGTCCATGGCCACCGTTCTCGGCGATCCGAACGTGCGCCTGAAGGACGTCATCATCACGACCGAGACGCCCGGGATCGATGTCGCGCCGGCGACCCTGGACCTCGCCTCAACCGAGGTGGAGCTCCTGAGCGCAATCGGCCGTGAGTACGCCCTCGCCGAGGCCATCGACGAGTGGGCACAGGGTCACTACGACTACATCTTGATCGACTGCCCGCCCACTCTCGGCCTGCTGACCATCAACGGCCTGTGCGCCGCAAAGGGCGTCATCATCCCGGTCCAGACTCAGTACTACGCCCTGAAAGGCCTCGCGGCCCTCGTGAAGGTCATCACGACCATCAAGTCCAAGCTGAACCGCGACCTGCGAGTCCTGGGCCTTCTTCCCACGTTCTACGATCCCCGGACCGTTCTCGGCCGCGAGATGCTCGATGAGATGCGCGAGAACGGCGACAACCATGTCTTCGCCACGATCATCCGGAACGCCGTGAAGCTCGGCGAGGCCCCATTGACTGGCCGGCCCATCACCGTGTACGCCAGCGCCTCCGAGGCCGCCAACAACTACCGCGAGCTCGCCAAGGAGGTAATTGCGCTTGGCTAGGCCAGACTTCCGAGCCGCTGCGACCGCTCGGCTCAAAGAGGAACGGGGCCAGGGCCTCTCCCAGAACGTCCTGAGCCTTCTCAACGCGGATGAGACGACCGTCGTCCGCCCTGCCGCCGTTCGCAACATCCCTCTCGATCGCATCGAGCCGAACCCGAACCAGCCGCGCCTCGCCATGGACAAGGCCGGGCTGGACGATCTGACCGCCTCGGTCCGGGAGCACGGCGTGCTCCAGCCGGTCCTTGTCCGGCCGCTCCCCAACAGCCGCTATCAGCTGATCGCCGGCGAGCGCCGCTGGCGAGCGGCCGCCGGCGCAGGGTTGGCCGTGATTCCGGCCCTGATCGAGGAGATCGACGATGAGACCGCCCTCGAAATTGCGGTAATCGAGAACCTCCAGCGGGAGGACCTCTCACCGATCGATGAGGCCATCATCTACGACAAGATGATCCGCGAGCATGGGTACAGCATCCGGAAGCTTGCCCAGAAGCTCGGCAAGGACAAGGGCTACCTCGAGAACCGCCTTCGCCTGGCCGACGCGCCAATCGAGATCCGCGAGTTGGTGTCTGTGCGCAAAGACACCCTCTCTCATGCCTACGAGCTGCTGAAGGTCCAGGACCCGAAGAAGCGAAAGCATCTGGCCGACATGGTCGCCCGAGGCGAGCTCTCGCTGATCAAGCTTCGAGAAAAGATCGACGCCGCCCCACGGACCAAGCGCACGGCGTCGGGGACGACCCCTACGGGTTCGCCCTCGGGCACCGTCGAGGATGCCATCGAGGCCGAAGCCGAGGCTACCTGGCTGGCGTCGGGTTCGAAGAAGCCGCTCACTGACGACTCGCTGATCGCCGTCCGGGCCCGCCTTACAGACGCCATGGCGGACCTCATCACGGTGCTGCAGTCTGACGTGATGAAGAACATCGACGACACCGACCGCCAGAACCTGGCCAAGTACCTGATGATCGCCAAGGTCCGTATCGAGAACGCGATTGGCCTTGTCCGCAGGGGTTCGGACAGATAGGCCGACTCGGGCTTCTGAGCGCTGCCGGCGGTCTGTAGGGTATCCACAAGAGCACTCTGGTCTGGTCAGGGGAACTCTCGGACTCAGGTCCGAAGCAGTCCAGCGGAGTTGAGTCCGGCCAGCCAGCCGGCGCTGAGAACCAGGATCCCGATTGCCTGGACCTCCCACACCAGTGGCCGCATCCGGTCGACGGAGACGGAGGCCAGACCCAACCCAGACCAGCCGAGTGCGCAACCGCAGCCTTCGGCAAAGAGCAGGGCCGGTGAGCCGCCAGTGGCCAATGTAGTTGCTACGGCAATGACCTGGACGATCGCTAGCGCTCCGGCGTCGGCCAACAGCGTGCGGCCCGCTCCCAGGAAGGTCGCGACGGAGGCGGTGCCCGACCTGCGGTCCTTCTCGAGATCCGCGTAGGCATTCGCCAGAGCGAGGGCCAGGCCCGCCAACACGGCAAGCGCCACTACTCCGAGGAAGGCAAAGGGGATCGAGCCTCGCGCTCCCCACCAGGCATAGATGGGCAAGAGGCCGACACCCAACGCGAATGGAAGCCAGGACATGGGGCTGCCTTTCAGGCGCAGGTCATAGACAAGGCCATCCGCCAAGCCCAGCAACCCGACGACAAGTGCCCCCGCGCCGACGGAGGCCGCGGCAACCAGGCCCAGGCCGGCGGCAATCAAGGACAGGCGTCCCGCGGCTCGACGCGAAACGACACCCGACGGAATGGGCTTGCGCGGCTTGGCCACCGTATCTGACGCCGCGTCCGCGTAGTCATTCGCAGCGCCGATGGCGAACTGCAGAAGCAGCATCCCCAACCCGAGCCGGAGCGCGAGGCTCGCGGACGCCCCGGCGATCAGAGCGACAGAGGCGGCCGCAACGGCGTCGAGCCCCGATGGATAGGGGTGGATAACGCGGACGAGCCCTGCCAGCGAGGAGCGGCTTGGGAACGTCCGATCAGACGTAGACGATCTCGTCGAAGCTGGCGACGAGGTAGGCGATCAGGCGGTCGCGGGCATCGGGAAGCTCAGCTCGGAGCCCCGGCACGAGGAAATGTAGGGAGATCGTGGGGACGATCAGGTGGCCTGCGGCGTCAGTCCCCACCGTCTCGGGAGCCCCACCACCGCGCGCAAAGACGCGCCGAAATGCCTTCTCGTCGAGGTGGGCGGTCTTGCGCAGGTCGGCAACGACCTTGATCACGCCGCGCCGCTTGGCCACATCTCGCAGGAGCTCGGCCGCCCAGGCGTCAAGCTGCTGATCCGTCTGTTCACGCAGCCGTTCGCGGTACTCAGTCGGGTTTGCAGCCAGGCCCGTCGCGCCCACGTCTCCTCCTTGTGGTTGGTCCGCCCAGTATCGCAGAGTCGCGGAAGTCGGCTGCGGCGACGCGCCTTGGCGGTACCAGAACATCTGTTCGATACCCACCGACATCGGCCGACGCTCGAGGCCTACCTCTACCGATCGGCGATCGGGTCAGGCGCCCTGGCATCGGCCTTGCATGCCCCTGCCGGCGGTCGCGAGCCGTCGGGCCAGTCATTGAAGAGCTCCGTCAGCAACCGGCCGACCCGGCCGGGCATCTCACGGTCGGGGAAGTCCGCGACGAGCGCCTCGAGGGCGTCCTGGATCTCCGTAGTCAGGATTGCCACCTCGTCAGCGCCAGGACGGGCCGGCGTTGCGTTCACCGGACTGATGGGCGCGCCAATCCGTACGCGTACCGGCCGTTGGAAGCCCAGCCAGCTCGTACCGTTGAGCGCCACCGGTACGACAGGTACTCCAGCCCGCAAAGACAGGTACGCGGGTCCCCGCTGGATCGGCAGGACGACGCCCTCGCCTGAGTGGATCTGTCCCTCGCCGGCGATCGCGATAAGAGCGCCGCGGCCGAGAAGCGCCTCGACACGCGCAGTAGCGGCCACGAGTCCGCGGTTCCCCGGGCGATACGGCACGACCACACCGCACCAGCGCATCAACCTGTTGCGCAAACCGCGCCGCATCTCCTCCTCTTTCGGCCCGAAGAAGTACATCCGCTGTCCCCTGGGAAAGGCGGCGAACATGTACAAAGGGTCGGCCCAGTTCTGGTGGTTGAAGCACAGAATGGCGGCCCCGGCAGGCACTCTCTCGATCCCCTCGACACGGACCCTCGAGTACAGCCGCGAGATGGCGCCCCCGACGGCGCATACCGCCCGATACCGCCGGATCGAGGTGGCCGGAGCCTGCAGGTCGATCGGGTCCCGCCCCGATCTGCGAACCGGCGCCAGTGGCTGAAGCCAGCCTTTGGGCGGCGCGCTGGCGGGCGTTGGGGTGACCATGCAGCGAGTATGCCAACCTGGCAGAGTTAGCGCTGTCGGGCAGCCGTCTCATCGGCGACCTAAATGAACGAGTGGAGGCCGTTCCTCCCGCTCCGGAGCATCCGGGCCGCCCCCTATTGACCCGTTCTCGGGCCTGAGTACGATTGTTGCCATGCCTGAGAACGACTGTTCCATCTCTGAGAACGATCGTCTCATTCCTGAGAACAAGCGTTCTCGTGTTTGAGAACAGCCCGGTCATCGATCTCGCCGTTGGCAGGTCCAGCGTCCGGCAGCGGATCCTCGCGCTGCTGATGAACGCCGACGATGGCCGGCTCCATCTCCGCGAGATCCAGCGCCGTGCGAGCACCAGCCCGGGGACAGCCAGTCGCGAGCTGACAAAGCTTGTGGCGGCGGGCCTCATCGTTCGCGAGGCGGAAGGCAACCAGGTCTACTTCCGCGCATCCGCGACGCCGTTGGCGACGATGCTGAGGACGCTTCTCGTCGCGATCCCCGCATCGGAGACGGGACCGCGTCCGCGTCGCCTGGCCAGGACGAAGTCCAGCACGGCATCCGTGGCGACCAGCGCTGCGGAACCAGACGCGACAACAACGACTGCCGAGCGCCTCGAAGAAGCCCCGGCCACTCCACGACCGGCCGCGCCAGAACCAACCCCACGCATCCTCCGGCCGCAGCCGGTGGCGCAGGCCCCGACGGCGTCACCGACCGAAATCGAGGCCGAGGCACCGCCAGTCGCTGCCACGCCGGCGAGCGGCGCGAGCGCCGGCCCGGACGTGCCTACCGCCGCGCCACCCACCGCGCTACCGAGCGCCACGGGACCGGCCGGCTCCACCGCCGGGGCCGTGCGCCCGGCGTCGCCGGACCCGGAGGGAATGCAGATCGCCGGCCGGCTGGCCGAGTCCATCCGCTCGATGTACGGCGATGCGGTTAGGGGCATCTACCTGTATGGAGCCCGAGCAGCCGGCCCGGCGCCGGCCACGGACGTGGAGACGATCATCGTCCTCGACCACGTCGACCAGTACGGCGTCGAGCTCGAAAGAACCAGCCACCTCTACGCCGCCCTCTCGCACGAGCTGGATCTGGTGGCCAGTCGCATCTTCGTCACGGAGGCCGACTGGGACGGCCGATCCGAAGGCACGTGGCCCCAGATCCGCGCCGAGGCGGTTGCCGTATGACTGCCCGCAGCGTTCAGCTCATCGACGGCGCGAACCGCGCCCTGGCATCGGCGCAGCGCGAGCTCGAGGCCCATGACCTGGAGACCGCGGCGGAGCGCGCCTGCGTAGCGATGCTCCGCCTCGCCAAGGCTTGCCTCGATGTCGACGGCCTGTCATCGGGGCCGGCCCAGGCCGTCTGTTGCGAGTACGGCCAGCATTTCGTGCAGACAGGCCGGATGTACTCGGCCTACTTCCGATGGCTCCTCGATGCCGCAGATCTGCGCAAGGCCGCAGCAAGCGACATCGCCGCGCCGATCGACTACGACGCCGCGGCCACGGTAGTCGAACGGGCCGAGATCTTCCGAGATGCCACGACCCGCTTCGTGTCGCGGAACAGCACATGGCCGACGTGATCGGCTTCTACGTCAGCGGCGGACCCGCCGGTCTCGATGCGGAACTGCTAGACCATCCCTACACAGGCCTCATCGGCGCCACGCTCCGATGGAAGAGGTACCGGAGCTGGACGGCACCCTGGCTGTCCGGCCACTGCCAACTGTGCGACGCCGCCTTCACCGAGGGCGGCACGCCGGGGCTGACCTCCGGATACTCCGTCATCGGCGGCGGCCCGGCCGGTCAGGACGATTGCGTCTGGATCTGCGCCGTTTGCTACGACCTCAGGCGTGACGGTTTCTGCTGGACGGTGCTGGACACCCGCGGCGAGGCAACCCAGCCGCCCGATTTGCTCGATGCGGCCTTCCGACTCGTGACGCCGCCTGTGGAAGGCGACGCGGATCCCGGCCGTAACGTCATAGCCATCGCTCCCCTGCCCCGTTCCAGGTGATCTCAGACGATCGACCCCGGTGCTGGTGGCCCGACGGATCCGGCGCTGCCGATTCGTTGATGGTCGCGTACCACGATGGCGAGTGGGGTGTGCCCGTCTCGGGCGACCGCGAGCTCTTCGAGCGCCTTGCACTGGAGGGGTTCCAGGCGGGCCTGGCCTGGATCACGATCCTGCGGAAGCGCGAGGGCTTCCGTCGGGCGTTCGATGACTTCGACCCGGGGCGCGTCACGAGCTACGACGATTCGGACCGGGCGAGGCTGCTCGCGGATGCAAGCATCGTTCGCAACCGCGCCAAGATCGATGCCACGATCGGCAACGCGGCCGCATTCCTCGCGGTGGCAGCTGAGTGCGGCAACTTCGCCACGTATCTGGCCGGCCAGCTTCCTCGCTCGGCGCCGACGCTGCCCGCCGATGCGACCTGGGCGGACGTTCCGGCGTCAACGGCCGAGTCCGATGGCCTGGCTGCCGACCTGCGCCGCCGCGGCTTCCGGTTCGTCGGGACCACGATCATCTACGCCTTCATGCAGAGCGTCGGGCTGGTCGACGACCACCTGCCTTTCTGCTTCAGGTATCGCGGCTGATGCCTCGACCGGCCGATCACAAGCCGCGGCCGGCCCGACTCGGAGAATCGACAGACCCCAGAGCTCCAACCCGAGCTTCTGGGGCCTGTTTCGATCTGCGCTATGCCTGATTGAGGACTGTCTCGATCGCCTTGGGTGACATTCGCAGCCACACCGAGCTAGAGCACGCCGATCCAGTCGAGGCCAGAGAGCCATCGCTCGCATCTGAGCTGGACACGTATCCAGCGCGCGAGGACTCGGTCGCTGCGTCTGGATGTCCACCTGCCTCGAGATCGCCATCGATCGCCTTCCTGATTCGCGGCCCTTCTTGAGGGCTACCCGGCGTCCACGCCGCCGGGGTGGGCCGTAAGCCTAAGCGCGCTACTCAGGTATTTTAATGGTCGCCGACCGATACGGGCTCCCGGCCCGCCCTTGTCGCGTGACAGCCGCTCAGAATCGAACAAAGCTACCCGCACCGCAGTCTGGACGGCTGTAAGGAGGTCACCTGATGGCGATCACTCGAGCCCGTGATCGGGCGCGGGCCCTGGCTACCGTGGCACTCGGCGCGATGATCGTGGCCGCGTCCGGCTGCTCGAGCGGGGGCGCCGGCGCGGCGGCAGGTCCGACCGGGTTGCCGTCGATCGCCCCGACCGTGGTCTCGACGCCATCGACGCCGGCGGCGACCGGGGTCATACCGCTGCCGACGGAACTGCCCATCTCGATCGACTACGAGGATGCCATGCGGCTCTTCGACTATGACCGAGCTCGTCCCTTCGACATCGTCGAGAAGTCCGTCCGGAACCAGGGGGGCGTCGCCATCCACGACATCACCTACGCCCAGGCATCCGGAGCCCGGACCCAGGCCTATCTGGTGGTGCCGCCGGGCGAGGGGCCGTTCGGTGGCGTGATGTACCTGCACGGGGCCTACGGCGGCTCGTCGGACTTCCTCGACGAGGCGATCGATCTGGCGAGCCACGGGGTCGCTTCGCTCCTGATCAACCAGCCCGAATGGAAGTCGGACCCATCGACACATGCTGAGGCCGTGTCGGAGATCGTGTTCGAGATGCGCGAGCTGCGCCGGTCGCTGGACCTGCTGGCATCACAGCCCGAAGTGGACCCTGGCCGGCTCGGTTTCGTTGGCTTCAGCTTCGGGGCCATCCGCGGCGGAACCTTCGCCGGGATCGAGGGCAAGCGCCTCAAGGTCGCCGTCCTGATGTCGACCCCACCGAGCTATGGCCTGGACTACATGGCCCCGTTCGACCCGATCGTTTGGGCCCCACGCGTCTCGCCGGCAGCGCTATACGTGCAGGAAGGGAGTCAGGACTCCTGGTTCACCCACGACGAAGCCGAGTCGCTCATCGCGGCCGCTCACAACCCCAAGAAGCTGGCCTGGTACGACGCCGGTCACGGCCTGAACAAGGACGCCTACGCTGACAGACTGGCCTGGCTCGAGCAGGCGTTGGGCACATGATCGGCGGAGCCGGCCTCATCGACCTCCTGCTAGGATCGCTCGATGCAATCAGAAGATGAATCTGTGATCGAGTACGACTCGTGGCGCTGGCACACCGAAGGCGCATTTCCCAAGGATCAGCTGCCCGAGCAGGGCTACGTCCACATCGGGGTCTTCCTGACCTGGCTCATCAACCATGACATGCTCGATCCCGATTGGATCGCCGGATCCGGCGTGAAGCGCGCCGTCGCCGCCATCCGCGAGCGCCAGGAGACCACCTGCGCCTTGCGCGACATGACGGGCGGCCGGTTCACCAGCGATATGCTCACGGTCGAGGGCCGGGGTTTCACCGGCGCGTACTACGCCCCGGAGTACGGCTATCCGCGGGACTGGCGTCGGGTCTTCGGCCGGTCGGCCGACCGATATGCGGTGCCGGACGAGTGGGAAACGTACGACCGCATCGAGCCGCTCATCGAATACCGCTTGAGTCAGTGGGTGGCCGCGGGCAGGCCCGAGCTGATGCTTATGCCCGGGCTGATCGGCGGCTTGCTCAAGTTCCTGCGACCGCGACGCTGACGGTCGCGCGGAGCCGCGGAGATCGATCGAGAGGGAGTGCGGCGACGCCTCCCAGTCAGCCTGCGTCGCCGCGTGAGGCGCAGCATTGCACAAGTCGGCTCGGCCTGCATTCGCGCTCGTCAGTTGTCGTTCCGTGTGCTGCACCGCACGTTCACGGCGTGCGTGGCGGCGGTGATGGGGCGTTCAGTCGCCGAGCAGTCTGGCCTTGGCTGTGGCGAACTCCGCATCGGTCAGGGCGCCCGAGGAGTGGAGATCGGCCAGTTCCTTGAGCTTGACCGTGAGGTCCGGCTAGGTCGCCGGCAACTACTCCCATACCGGGCCTGCATCGAGTCGAGCAGATCATGGGCACGGCCGTCAGCCTCGACATTCGAGACGCCTCCGTCTCGGCGGAGGCGCTCGATCGGGCCTTCGACTACCTGCGTGGCATCGACCACCGCTTCAGCACCTACAAGCACGAGAGCGAGGTCAGCCGGCTGATCCGCGGTGAGCTCTCCGAGGTCGCCCGTAGTCCCGACCTGCGCGAAGTACTCGATCTGTGCGAGCAGGCCCGAGCCACGACCGAGGGCTACTTCGACATCCGAGCCCACCGGCCCGATGGTCGGCCCGATCCGACGGGCCTGGTGAAGGGCTGGTCACTCGAGAACGCCGGCCGGATCCTCGAATCCGCGGGCGCCCGCAACTACTGCATCAACGGCGGCGGCGACATCGTCGCGCGTGGCGAGGCCGCACCGGGCCGCGCCTGGCGGGTCGGGATCCGTCACCCGCAGTTCGCCGATCGGCTGGCCACCGTGCTGGAGGTCCGCGACACAGCCGTGGCCACGTCGGGTGCCTACGAGCGCGGCGACCACGTCCGCGACCCCTTCACCGGCGGTGCCGCGGCCGGTGCCTTGAGCATCAGCATCGTCGGGCCGAACCTGACCTTTGCCGATGCTCACGCCACGGCCGCATATGCGATGGGCCCAACCGGACTGGCCTGGGTCGCGCATGTGCCCGACTGCGAAGGCTGCTCCGTCACGGCCGAGCGGGACGGATCTGACGCTCGCCTGAACTGGACGCCCGGTTTCGACGATTACCTCGCCGACCGCTGAACGACTACGCCGACCAGAGGAAGGGCCAGCGGCCGAGGAATGTCTGGTCGGCGATGGTCAGCAGGTAGCCGACGAAGAGCAGCAGGCTGACGTTCATGTGCAACTGGATGTTTGCCGCCATCGTGCTCATGAGCGCGTAGGGGTTGTCGTAGAAGGTGACCAGGCCGCCGTGGACCCGAATGGCCAGCGGAATCGCCAGCAGAACCAGCAGCGCCGGAATCGGCACCAGCCCCACGGCGACACTCACGGCAACACTGACGAATGATCCGCCCGCTGCCAAGTCGAAGCCTCGGATGACCGCGGCCTTGGACCACCGAACCGGCAGCGTCCGCTTGCCGGCCTGGGCGTCGCCGGGTCGGTCCGGAATCTCGTTGACGTAGAGAATCAACGCCACCAGCAGGGCCACCGGGATCGAGACCAGGAAGGCCTCGAGCGAGAGTGACCCGCGTGACTGGACCACGTATGCGCCCAGCAGCATGACCGGCCCGAATCCGATGGCCGTCGCGATCTCGCCCAGGCCTCGATACACGAGCTTGAGGGGCGGCATGGTGTAGGCCAGGCTGATGAAGAAGCCGATCGCGGCGATAACAACGAGGGCGGGCGAGCCGCGCATCACCAGCAGGACGAGGCCCAGGACAGCGGCCACGGCATAGCAGCCGATCGCCAGCATCGACATCTCGCGCATCGTGACCAGGGCATTCTGGAGGACCCGCGAGCCGCCGCTGAACTTGGTTGGGGTGGCGTTGGCGTCGTCGGCGCCCTGAAGCGTGTCGAAGACGTCGTTGGCTACGTTCAGGCCAAGGTGAACCGCGCTCGCCGCTACGACGGTTATGACCGCCGTGACGGCATCGAAGACTCCGACGCGGGCCGCCACTGCCAGGCCGAGAAGCACGGGCGCAAGGGTCGCGCTGAGGAATGGCGCACGGGTCGCCCGGAAAAGCAGCAACCGCGTGGACAGTCTCGGCCGGACGCGGACGCCGCGTTCGACGGAGAGCGCTTCGAAGTAGCGCCGGGCCTTCTTGAGCCCGCGCTCATACGCGGCGGGCAGGGGCAGGTCGCTCTCGTCCCAGGCCCAAACTCGGGCCACGTTGACCGCAAACCGGCCCCGGGGACGGGCTGCTGCCACGCCCCACACGGTCACGTGGCGGCGCTCGCCGAAGCCGCCGTCGGGGAGAGGCCGGATGTGGCTGCCGGTGATCGCCACTCGCGTCCCGGGCGCGACGTGGAAGCCGGCCGGCTCATCGAACCGGACGCCGCCCTCGCCGGGCTTGACCTCGATCTCGACGTCGACGTTGACCGGATAGCCGTCTTCGGCGACCCAGCTCAGGACGGCTCGCGGGTACTGCGCCAGCCTGGCCAGACCTTCGCCGATGGTGATCGGCGCGGGCATTGGGGGCGCGGCCGGCGCCGCGGGTTCGGGCGTCTCGACCGGCGCAGCTGACTCAGTCGGCTCCGCCGCTTGTACTTCGGCGTCGGCCGAGTCCGCCATCGAGCCGAACCGCGGCAACCTCATCTTCGGGCTCATCGAGCGACCTCGGCCGCAACCGTGATCTGCGGCAGCAGGTCGGTCCTGCCGTCCGGCCAGAACCACGTCCGGCGTGGCGTCAATTCGATCAGCGTCCGCTCGAAGATGAGCGGGAAGCCAAGCCGGGCCTTGAGCAAGGCCACGGTAGACGGGTCCTTGCGAGTCCAGTTCTGGAGAAGGCGCTCCCAGCCGGCGTGAAGATCGTCCTCAGCCACTCGGGCGTCGCACTGGACGGTGACCTTGCCCGCAAACGTGCCTGTCGCATCGGGGTTGGTGATGGAGAAGCTGACTCGCGGATTGGCCTTGATATGGGCGATCTTGGTGCAGTCGAGGACGCTGGAGGTCATGAAGATCCGCTCGCCCCACAGGAGCGGCACCATCGGGTAGGTGATGGGGCTTCCATCGGAACCGATGACCGTCAGCTCGCCGACGACGGCGGCGTCGATCAATCGTGCGACCGGGTATGGGAGCACAGGCAAGTGGACCTCCAAGCATGGGACGCCCGGGGATGGCTGCTCGAATTGTAGGAAGCCGCGGCAATCGCCGTCAGGCCAACTTCAGAGAATCGGTCGCGGCCTGTCTGTCAGCGCGTCCGGTCGCGGTCTGCGGTCCCGCCGAAGAGGCGGATCGAGGCGGCGCCGGCCGCCTGTTGCTCTCGAGTGATGAGGTGGCGCCGGTCCGAGGTGCTGTTGTGGGCGTACTCGGCGAGCAGCTTCTGGAGCGCGTCGAGGCGCTTCAGCTGGGCGGCCGCCACGGACGACCAGCGACTCGCCACCTCCTTGGAACCGCCCGCGGCGGCGGCCCACAGCGCATAGATGTCGTCCAGGCAGATCTCACCCGTGCCGAGGGCGGCCGACCAGGCCGGGTCGGTCGATAGTTCCAGCAGCCGCATGACTGCGGCTCGGGATGCCTCGGCGGTTCGGGCGCAGACGGGGCAGCGGGGATCGGACAGCTCCGCGAAGCCTCGAAGCTGGCCGGAGGCGTCGTGGCCCGACAGCTTCTTCAACGTGGTCAGCCGCCGTCTCAATACGGCATCCAGAAGGACCGCGGTCGCGAGCTGGCTGCTCGTCTGGAGCAGCTCCATCCGCGCGAGGCCGAGGCTGTGGGGCTGGCAGAAGCCCAGACCCTTGTCCATCTGGGCTCGCAGTCCCCGATCTGTGGCGCCTTCGCGGGCCAGGCCGCGCAGAGCGGCGTAGCTCGCCTCCTGCCGCGCGTCGCAGACCGGGCATCGACCGCGCTCGAGTGCCTCCGCCAGGCGTATCTCCTCGAAATCGCGGGCCGGCAGCTTGCCCGGCCCGGTCACCTGAACCCTCGAACTGCGGTTGGCCTCGTCATGGCCACAGTCTAGAGCCAGCGCGGGCTGGCTCCGCGCCGTCAACCGCGTCGGGTCATCGCCGCGTACGTGGCGCCGAAGCCGAGGGCGCACCAGATGGCCAGCGTCACGAAAGCGCCCATCGGCAGACCGAACTCGTTGGGTGCGAGCGTGCCGCGCGTCACCTCGCCCATGGCCTGGATCGGCAGGATCCGATGGATCGCCTCCAGCCAGCCCGGCAGCTTGTCCGGCAGGAAAGTCAGGGGCGAGAACATGAACACGAAGACGACGATGGCCTGAGTGATGATCACGGTCAGCATGTATGGCAGCAGCGATGCGATGGCGTAACCGACGCAGGTCGCGGTCAGGGCCACCATCAGCACGGCCGGGACGAAGAGCGGGCTGACCTGCAGATCCAGACCGAACCGCCAGGCCCCGACGAAGACACCTAGGATCACGCCCGGGATCACGATCATGAGCCAGACCGTCAGGTCGGCCACCAGGTATGACAGGCGGGCGACGGGCAGCGAGCGCATGTAGGCCAGGCTGCCCTCGGTCTTCTGCTCGCCGACCGTCTGCGGCAACGCCACGAGACCGACTGAGACCATCGAGATAGCCGGTGCGCCGGTCGCGATCAAATAGACCGATGTCCGGTCGAGCGTGGGGAACAGGAGCGGGTAGCCCAGGACGATGCCCAGCGAGAAGAGGGTCTGGACCGCCATCATCAGCGGCAGGTAGTTCTTCTTCCGGAGCGCCTGCCAGGTGACCAGTAACTGGTAGTTACGCAGCGCTTGCATCGAACTCCTCCTCGACATGTGCCGGTCTGCCTCCCGTGTCGCCAACCAGCGCCACATACACATCCTCGAGAGTGGCCGGCCCGAGGGTGAACTCCTCGACCAAACCGGCCGCCTTGAGCGACTCGGCCCAGGCCACGGCCTGACCAGCGCCGTCGGTCGGGATGCCGACCATCAGTCGATTGCCGACCGGCACGGCCGAGAGGCCGAACGGCGAGGCGGGCGGCTCGTCCACGTCCGGGTCGAGCACGAGTTCCAGCCGGAGCGCCGCCCCGAGTCCGGCCTTGAGCTCCGCCGGGGTCCCCTCGGCAATGACTCGACCCTCGTCGAGGATCGCGAGCCGGTCCACCGACCGCTCCGCCTCGATGACGTTGTGGGTCACGAGCAGGACCGCGGCGCCGTGATCGGCGAGGGTTCGCACCTGCCGCCACAGCAGGCGGCGACGAACCGGGTCCACGTCGTTGGTCGGCTCGTCGAGCATGACCACGCGTCCCGGAGTCACCGCGGCCATGGCGAATGCCACGAGCCGTTTCACGCCGCCGGAGAGGCGGGCCGCGTCAACGTCCTGCCACTCCCCAAGCTCCAGGGCGTCGACCAGGCGCTCGCGCCGGCGCTCGACTTCGGCTCGGGGCGCGCCACGCAGCTGGCCGATGAGATCGATCGCCTGCTGGGGCGTGAGGCCGTCGATCGGGACCTGGGCCTGAGCCTGGAAGGAGCAGAGCCGCCTGGCCAGCCCGGGATCCGCCACCATGTCCTTGCCATCGATCCGGATCGAGCCGAATGTCGGCTTCAGCAGCCCGACGACCTGGTTGACAAGAGTGGTCTTGCCGGCGCCGTTGTGGCCGAGCAGGCCGAACACCTCGCCTTCGCCGATGGCCAGGCTGATGCCGTCGTTGGCCCGGGTTCCCGCTTCGCGTGCGCGCCACGAGGACCGGTAGACCTTGGTCAGCTTCTCGATTTCCAGCAGCATCTCGTCCCCTTGTCGTGTTCGTCGGTCCCGTGGCACCGGTCGAGCCATCGACTAATCGGTTCCGCTCCTGTTGTGGGCAATAGATATCCAGGCCGGGTACCGAAAGGGCACCCGAGCGGGCTCGTGGTCAATTGGGTGGCGGCTTGGGCCGCCGGGTTACTCGATGACTATCCGAACCTCGTCACCGTGGTCGGAGACTTCCAGGATCGGGCCGGTCATGCCGGTCTGGATCGCTTCGACGATGCGCGACCGATGGTCCGGCGAGAGGCCGGGGACTTGATCGATCGCGAAACCAGCCGCAGCGAGCGGAATCTGCAGGTTGACGACCTGACGGCCGTTCTCGGCCACGAAGATGCGGATCCGCCGCCCGGATAGCGCTTCCGAGAGAGTTCCGGTGCGTCGTGCGTCGCCTCGCGGGCGGGACTCGCCGGCAGCGCTCTGGCTCGCGTGGTCGGTGGCGGTCGCATTGGCGCGGCTCTGCTCTTCAAGCGCGGCCACGATCGGGGCCGCCTCTTCGGCAGTCAGCTTGCCTTCCGAGACCAGCCGCAGGAGGACTTCCAGCTCGCCCGACATCGCCTACCTCCTCGACCGATCGAGACGATCGGCCGCCTCGTCCACGCCGATCTCGCCACGCTCGAGGGCCTGGAGAACCGCCAGCTCATCATCGCGGGGGGTTTCGTCGTCAACGTCCGCGGTCTCGTCGGGGTTCCAGGTCTCGTCGGTTTCGTTGGGCGCGGATTCATCGGCGACCGCGGCCGAGGCAGCGGTCGGTTCGACTGGCTTGTCGGCGCCGGCAACGGAGTCGTCAGCCGTGGGCGTCGGAGGGGTGGACGATGCCGCCGGAGCGGCGGCCGCGACCACCTCATCGCCCGGCCGGGCCGCGAAGATCCGCAGGCCACCGGACGTCGAGTTGACCTTGAAGGTGGCCCGGCCGTCGCCAACGATCGAGCGCCAGTAGCCTCGTCCGCCTTCGGATCGATGCTCGACGTGCGACGTGATCGAGCCCGAGATCGCCCGGAGCTCGGCCGTGACGCCATTGAGCGGCGTCAGGTAGACGCTGCCCGAGATCGACTCGGCCCGGTGATCGCCCGACGAGTCGAGCGCACCGACCAGGGCAATGCTGCCGCTTGTCGTCGACAGGGCCGTGCCGTAGAAACGCCTGGCACGGACTTTGATGCTGCCCGACACGGTGTTTGCCCGGAGTCTGACGTCGCCGCCGTTGTCGAGCGTGACCGAGCCCGAGATCGAGCCGGCTTCGATCAGCCCGCCCAGATTCCAGAGCCGGATGTCGCCCGACACCGTTCGGTATTTCTGGTCGCCGACGAGGGCCATAGCCTCGATCGAGCCGCTCATCGTCTCGTACCTGACCTTGGTGCCCCACGGCACTTCCACCGCCACGTCGGCGCGGACGCGCGCTCCGCCGAAGAGCCAGGCCAGGCCGGTGGACAGGCGCCGCTCGGGTGTTTCGACCTCGAGCGAGCCGGGTCCGCGGTCCACGATGACGCGGCCGGTCTCGAGGGCTCGCTCCGCAGCCGCCTGGTCCGCCGCGCGAATTCGATACGTAACCGTCAGGCGAGCTTCCTCGCCTTCGATGCCGCGAACTCGTAGTGTGCCGCTGATCGTCTTGACGGTGATCCGCCCGTTGCTGCCGATTCGATGGGCGAGCGTCTCAGTCCGCTCCAGCGTTCCCATCACTGCTCCTTCCGAGCGCGGAGGAAGACCGCCGCCTCGTCTGCCGTGATCTCATGACGCGCGAGCCGTTCCAGAACCTCGCGGCGGAGCTCCGCGGAGTCGCCTGAACGCCCGAGGCCATCCTCGCCTTCGTCCCCGAGGGGCGACCCATCCGTCAGCCCGAGCGCCTTCACGAGCGCTTCGATACGAGCCCGGACCGTTGGGTACGACACCTTCAGCTCGCGTTCGAGCTCCTTGGCATTGCCGCGAGCGCGAAGGAAGCTCTCCAGCAGCGCCAGCTGCTCTCGGCTCAGGCGCCCAAAGCGACCGACGTTGAAGTCGCCCTCGATGGCGGTGCCGCAGCCACGGCACTGAAGCCGGGTTATCGACAGCTCGCTCGAGCAGACGGGACAGGTTGAGATGACGTCGCGTGCCATGCGGTTGATGCCTCTTGTGCGAGCCGGGCTGCGGCGTACCAGGAGCTGGTTGCTCGCGTTGATTGCTACTATGCCAGCGCGCGTTTACATTTGTCAAGTTGCACCTATCAATTTGACAGTTGTGGGCCAGATAATGGATCGGAGGCCTTAAGATAGAGTCCCGGCGCACGCTGCCGGACCGACGCGCGACGGCGATTCCTCGGTTCCACCGTGGATCGAGTGGGGGCGCTGGACGAAGCCATATGGCGGCGGGGTATAGATTCGAGATGTCTGGGCGCGATGCGTCCGACTTCCTGGAGACCCAATGGCTCGACGCGTCTACAACTTCGAAAACCCGGACCGATTCGTTGCCGGCACTGTTGGCCAGCCCGGCAGCCGCACGTTCTATCTCCAGGCCCGCGACGGGAGCCGCATCGTGTCGGTGGTAGTGGAGAAGGTCCAGCTCGCGCTGCTGGCCGAGCGCCTGACTCAACTTCTGACCGAGGTTCGAGAGCGCGGCGCGAACGTGCCCGCGGAAGCCGCCCTGGCGGACCTCGATTCGGCGCCTCTGGACGAACCGCTCAACGAGACGTTCCGCGTCGGGACGATGGCAATCGTCTGGGACGGCGACGAAGAGTCGATCGTCGTCGAGGCACGAGCCTTGAGCGAGGACGCCGAGGGGGACGAGGCCGCGGAGGCCGCGGATGACGAGGCCGACGACGACTCGGATGTCGTCCGAGTTCAGCTGGCACCGAACAAGGCCTTGGCGTTCGCACAGCGGGCCCTCGACGTGGTGGCCGCGGGACGACCGCCCTGCCCATTCTGCGGACAGCCCCTCAGCCCAGAGGGCCACATCTGCGCTCGGCGCAACGGCTTCATGCACTGAATGCCATGGCAAGCGCCGAGCAGAACGAGCCCCTGACCGACGACGGACCCGCCACCGAGGCGGGCTGCGACGAGCCAACCTTCGGCGGCATGACTCGAGCCGAGATGGAGGCGGCCGCGCTGGCCGGCCGGCAGGTCGGCGGTCGACTCGGTCGGGCGACGGCCCTGCGGCTTCTGCGAGAGGGCCAGATTACGGTCGTCGGCAGGTTGCTGACCGCCTCGAACGCAACCTTCTTCTGCATGGTTGCCGGCCCGGGCGAACCGTCCTCAGA
>Ga0182027_10000427_pt1 | contig 73030 bp, 47 predicted proteins | sample 712E1DmetaG_FD_121300 | JGI IMG/M metagenome (GOLD analysis project Ga0182027, IMG submission 121300) | Permafrost microbial communities from Stordalen Mire, Sweden - 712E1D metaG (Illumina Assembly) | ecosystem: Environmental > Terrestrial > Soil > Wetlands > Permafrost | place: Sweden...
AACGGAGATGGTATTCCTGATTTTATGGTTGCCGAAATGTGGAGCGGAAATATATATATATATTTAGGCAGTAGCAGTAATAGTTTGCCGTCCAGTTTTAATCCTGAAGATGCGTATGCTCATTTAATCATACCGTCAAGCGGAATCAGTGGTACTGGCAGTTCGATGGCAAGTACGTCAAATTTATTCGGTGACGGCAATAAAAATGTTGTTATTTGCGACCCATATTACAATATTGATTCTGGAGCTTGTTATGTTTTCAACAATATTCATTCCGGTGTAAACAATGCACCTTCTTCTACTTTAATCGGAAATGCGAATGATCAGTTGGGAGACTCCTTTGCTGTTCAAGATGTAAATAATGATGGAATACCGGATTTGATAATAGGTGCCCCCGGTTATGATACCGGTCACACCGGTCAGGTGCATATATGGTATGGCGGTAGCGGTTCCAGTTTAGCCAATTCCAACGGGCCGGATTTGAGTTTTTCTAGTGATAATACGGACGATTACTTCGGTTATATGGTTGCGGCTCTGGGTGATATCAATCATGATGGGTATAATGATATTGCCGTGGATTCAATGGCGGATAATGGGCATGTTTTCATCTATTTCGGAACCGCTTCAGAGCTTAATCCTACGCCGTATGACCTTCCGGGAGATGCTGGTTCAGGGTTTGGTGATCTAATAGCGGGCGGAAAAGATATAAGTGGCGATGGTATTCCCGATTTAGTAGTACGTAGTTTTCAAAATATATTAGTATATCATGGCGATATCGGTTTTGATCCGGTTGTGGATGGACCTGATGAAGTTTTAACCGGTGGCGTTGGCCGTACAATAAAAATGATTGATGATGTAAACGGCGATGATATTGCGGACTTATTGGTTGGACAAGCAGGGACCGGTTTTGACGAAGTTCATTTGTATTATGGATCTTCAAGCATGCATACAAGTCCTGATGTAACTTATACGAGTGAAGACAATAGAAGTAATTTTGGCTGGAGTGTCGCCGGGGTGGGCGACGTAAATAACGATGGCTTGAATGATATTTTAATTGGCGCCCCTAATGCACACAGCGGCGTAGGCGACGTCAATGTCGCAAAAGCCTATCTTTACACAGACCAAACAACTTCCGCCCCGGGTTCGTCCACTTTGACTTTGGCTGTCAATGGCGATGCACAGCTTATCGGTTCGGATCGTTATCTAAGTTTCGGAAACACTCTTGGCGCCGCTGGTTATGGCATCCGCGACGACGGTGGCATCATGCAATATAAAAACTCGGAGGGTGCATGGGCCGATTTAGGCTCCGGCGGAGGTTCTGGCGGAGGTATATCCGGCATCGGTGCAAACGGCCAGATTTCATTTTGGACAGCCTCCAGCACCATTTCCGGTTCAAATGATTTGACCTGGGGTGAGAAAACCGTTGACAGTGGCACATGGTCTGGCATTCCTTTTGACACAACCACACCTGATATTACCATAACCGGTGATAATTCTGATGATTTGGGAAGATTTGCTACTAATATTAGCGATGTTAACGGAGACGGCAAGCCTGATTTTGCGGTCGCTAACAATGACAAAGTATTTATATACTCCGGCGATCAGAGCGGATCTCCATCCGCCTTATCTGAAAGCGATGCCATTGCGACTTTTACATCACCAGTGGATAGTCCATTTTTTGGCACCTCAATTACCGGTATAGAAGGAGATATAACGGGTCATAGCGGTTCAAACGATACTGTTATTTGTGATCCTAACGCCGGGGATGCAAATCAAGGCGCCTGTTATATATTTATTGGAACCTCAACCACACCCGTCGCCACCGTTACCGGTACAAACCCTAATGATTATATGGGGGTCCAGCATGAATATGCCGGTTCTACAGTGGCTGTAGAAGATATTAATAATGACGGTATCCCGGATTTGATAGCGGGAGCGCCAGGCGATCAGAGCTCTACGGGAACTATGGCCGGAGCCGTATATATATGGTATGGCAACGGTGTTAATTTAGAAACCGGCGGTCCTCCGAATCTTACTTTAACCGGTGTAAATCCAGGTGATGGTTTTGGTGTGTCCGTAGCTGCATTGGGTAATATCAAAAATGACGGGAAAAAGGCTTTTGCTGTAATGGGTGGCGGCAATGTTTCAATTTTTTATGGCGGATCTTCCATTACTGATGGCCCTGTCATTAATGGCACAGACGATATAGAGATAGACACTCCAGTTGGCGGGAAAGATATAAATGGCGATGGCATACCTGATTTTGCTTTGGGCGTATATATAGATGCACATGATGCCGAAGATCCCGATAATGATACGTGGCCCGCTTCGGTGTTAGTTTATTATGGCGGTTCCGGTTTTAGTCCGACTCTGACAAATGCGCAAAAAACACTGCCACTATTTTTCGGCATCTTCCAAAACGATTACAATGTAATAAAAATGGTTGATGATATAAACGGCGACGGCGTTGCCGATTTAGTGGTAGGTTGTCCGTGGGGTTGGCCTTGGCCAATGGGCGATGATTGGCACCCATCACATGTCTTTGTCTTTTATGGCGGGTCAGACATGAGCACAAGTCCGGGTGAAACTTTTGTAAATCCTGATCCCTATCAATTTGGATATGACGTGAGCGTAATAGGCGATGTAAATGGCGATGGCAGCAATGATTTATTAATTAGCGACAGACAAGGCAGTGATTGGAGCGGAAGATCATACATCTATCTCAACAAAATGGTACAGAGTGCGCCAAACACCAAGTTGACTTTGGATATCAACGGCGATCTCCAGCTGGCCGGCACAAATAATTATATCAATTTTGGAAGTAATACCGGCCTCAACGGTTATGGCTTCCGCGACAACGGCGGTATTCTGCAATATAAAAATTCCGGCGGTGCGTGGACCGATTTTGGTTCCGGCGGTGCAATTTCCGGAACGGGCTCGGATACCTGGCTTTCATATTGGTCTGGAACCAGCACATTGACCGGTTCCAGCGATTTGACCTGGGCCACGAAAACCACCACCGGAACATTAATCGGCAATCCTTTTAATACCTCAACCCCCGACACCACTGTAATTGACAGTAATACGAATGGAAATGAATTAGGGAGGACTGTTGCCGGCATTGGAGATGTTAACGGAGACGGCAAGCCGGATTTCGCTGTAGCGGATTGGGGCGGACAAAAAGTTTTTGTCTTCACCGGTGAGCAAAGCGAAACAACTCCTCTGGCGGAAAGCGACGCTTTTGCGACTTTGCCGAATCCCGGAGACGGTGATGATTTTGGTATTTCAGTAGCCGGTATAAGCGCATCAACAACCGGTAGCGATTCCAATGGTGTCGTTGTTTGCGACGATCATGCTGGTGTTTCAGGCAGTAATTCTTATGGTGCTTGCTATATTTATGCCAATGCCAGTTCCTTACAAAATCATACACCTGACATAACTTTACACGGGCAAAATTATTACGACGGAATGGGCGGTTCGATGGCTTTAGAAGATGTTAACAACGATGGAATCCCGGATTTAATCGTCGGTGCGCCCGGCCAGTGGACCGGCAGCGGGGATGGCAGTTTTAAAAATCCCGGTAATGTATATATATGGTACGGCGGCGATGTCACGGGCGGTTTGTATGACAATAAGGCACCGGATGTTATTTTAACAAACGGTATTGAAGGCAGTTTCGGTTATTCAGTTGCCGGAATCGGCGATATTGACGGTGACGGATATAAAGACATCGCCGTGGTTGATGAATATTTTGATACCTCCGCCTCAGTCTATAAAGGTGCAGACGCCGGCTCTATGAGCTTGAATCCGTATAAGGTTATTACCGGGGATGGAAATGATCATATATATATTGAATACGTTGCCGGAGGAAAAGATATCAATGGCGATGGTCATTCAGATTTAGCCGTCTTTGCCGGAAACGACGACACCGGAACTTCCACTATAAAAATTTATAACGGCGGTTCGGGCTTTGACCCGACTTACACAAATGAGAATCAAACTTTATCGCTTGGCGAATGGATCCAAAACATGCAAATGATTGATGATATAAATGGCGATGGTATTGCTGATTTAATAGTCGGTGATAGATTTTATAACGACGGCAATGCAACATTAGGGACCGTTAGGATTTTTTATGGCGGATCAAGTATGAGTATTAGCCCCGATATTTCTTTCTTCGGCCCTTCAGATTCAAGTAATTTTGGCGGTAGCGTTGCCGAAATAGGGGACGTCAACGAAGATGGATTGAATGATTTGCTTATTGGCGCTGCAGATGCTGATAACCAAAACGGCCAGGCTTATATATATTTTAACAAAATGACACGGACGGAGCCGACCACCAACATGAATCTGACCGCAAACGGCGACATAACCCCGACCCGGATCTGCCTGGGTGGAGTTTGCAAAAGCAGTTGGGATCAGATCGGCGGCGGCACCGGTACGGGTCCTCAGGTTGCCTTTTGGAATGCTTCAAACACGCTTACCGGCGTGGATAATTTCACCTGGGCGCAAACCGGCGGCGGAGGCGGGGGTGGCAGCAGTGTAACCTATTCTACAATCAGTGGAATTAGCACCGAAGGTCACACTGATTCTTATTTGGGTGAAACGGTTTCTTCGGCTGGTGACGTGAATGGCGACGGCTATGAAGACTTTTTAGTCGTGGCTGAAGGAGTTGTTTATGTTTACCTCGGTCATCCGGGCATGGATGAAACATATGATCAGAATTCTCCTCCTTATGCAACCTTATACGCCCCGTCTGGAAGTAACGGTTTTGGGTTAACCGTAGCCGGAGTGGGTGATATTGGAAGTTTAACAAGCAGTGATGCGGACGGTTACGGCGATGTGGTGGTTTGTGATCCTTATGCATCGGACGGCGAAATTGGATATGCAGGAAAATGTTATGTTTATTTTGGCGGGTCTCCTTCTATGTCAACCGATTTCGCGTTTACTTTGTCCGGCTCGGGCGAACAAAATAGTTATTTTGGAACCTCTATCGCCGGAATTGACTCTGGTAATGACGGCCACACGGATTTTATACTTATCGGAGAACCCGGATACGAGGGCAACGAAGGAATTGTTTATGTTAATTATTATTACGATAGCGAGATGGGAACGAATTTTTGGAATCAGCCAATTAATGCGGTTAACGAATATTACGGATCCGGCGATGATTTCGGTTCATCCATAACGAATATGGGCGATCTTTCGTCTGATCAAAATGGCGATACTTATTTTGCTATTGGCGCCCCGCAAGGTGATTCTGAAAGCAGTCATAACGGCTATATCGGGATATACGAGATGGGTGGTGGTATTGGTACCCACCAAATTATTTACGGCCAAACCTCGGGCGATTATCTAGGCAATAAAATTTCAGGCGGAAAGGATTTAAACGGCGATGGATTGCCGGATTTGGCAACCACTTTCGGCGCACAAAAAAATAATCCGTGGAGGTCAACAGGTGTTTATGTTTATAACAACGACGGCAACGGATATATAGATGCCGATCCCGATGTTACGATAAACGGAGCGGATGATCCGATCGCATCATTGAAAATCACCAAGGATTTAAACGGCGACCATAAACCGGATTTGGCTATCGGCGAACCTCCAAGCGTAACCGGAAACCACGGACATGTGAGAATATTTTATGGCGGGGCCGAAGGCAAGTTGGGCACTCCGTCAACTCTCGCTTTAGATGACGATGCTGACTTAACATTAACCAGTCCGGATGTGCCGACCAATGGTGAAGGCAGTCCTCCTAATGACGACTTCGGTTGGACCATTGATGATGTGGATATAAATAACAATAATACGGGTTCAATATTAGCCGGCGATGATGATGTAAACAGTGGAATGGGCGATGCGTATCTTTATACGAGCCTAGGAGGCGGTGGCAGTAGCAGCGGACCTTGGCAATTGACGGTCGGCGGCAATGAACTTATTCAAGGGACAAACCGCTATTTGAATTTTGGTACAACTGCTAGTGCGGGCGGATATGGCTTCAGGGATTTGGCCGGTGTTATGCAATTTAAAAATGCGGCCGGAGACTGGACGGATATCGGCACGGGTGGAGGTTCGGGTTCGGGTACGGTTAATTTTGGAAATCAAGGGTATGTCGCATATTACGCCGCCGACGGTACGGCGCTTAGTCCATCAACATTATATATTGATGACTACGGTAATATTGGCATGGATACCGCTTTTCCGGATGCAAAATTATCCATTCAGGGGACGGACACTTCGGAATTAACTAATGCTTTAACAATTAAAGATGGCATGGGCACAAACCTGATGAAGGTTGACGATGGCGGAAACATCACCTTTGGTCCCGGTGGCTATTATTATGAAGCTTCAAGCACCGTATCTTATATAAACAATCTGCAAACCGGCGGGATGACTTTTGACACCGATGCCGGAATTATAAACTGGATTGATTTGCCGGTTGAAAATGCGACTGCGGGAACCATTGAAAGTTATAGCGCCAGCATTGCCGGAAATGATATCTTAACCGTTTATGCTGAAGCCGACGGCGCGGGCGGTGCAACTAATCTTCGCGTAGGTATAAACACAAGTACTCCGATGGCGGCTTTGGATGTAAAAGGCAGTGTGCATATTACTGCGGATAACATATTTTCAATTGCTCAGGTCGCTACTACCTCTGTTGGTTCCGGTCCTGCGGCTGTTGCTATTTCCGGAAACTATGCGTATGTGGCAAATGCTAACGACAATACCATGTCGGTAGTTGATATTTCCAATCCTTTGACGCCCAGCACGGCAACAACAGTAATCGTAGGTACTGCCCCTGTTTCAATTGCCATTTCTGGCAATTATGCGTATGTTGTAAATGCTAGCAGCAATAACATGTCGATAGTAGATATTTCCGACCCTGTGAATGCGGTCGTGACTAGTACGGTCGGGGTGGGACAGAATCCCGGGTCGGTATTTGTTTCCGGCCACTATGCGTATGTGGCAAATTATATGAGCCAGTCCTTCTCAATCATTGATATTACAGATCCGGCGAATCCGTCGGTAGTCAGTGCGCATTCCTTAGGTTTTTATCCGTATGCGGTCACTGTTAAAGGCAATTATGCGTATTTGATAAATGCGGGTTGGCCATCTAGGGTTCATGTTTATGATATTTCAGATCCTAATAGTGTAACTGAAGAAACGGGCATTGAGCTTGGCAACGGCCAGCCTATGTTTGAATATATATCCGGCGATTATCTTTATACCGCTAACAGTAATAGTACAATGTCCGTTGTTAATATAACCGACCCGTTAAATTTGGTGATAACTGACACTGTTACAGTTGGTGGCTCAGGCAGCGGAACCACGCCGCATGGCATTACAGTTTCAGGCCATTATGCTTTTGTAAATGATTCTTATCGCAGTAAAGTCTATGCCTTTGATATTTCAAATCCATCCTCTGTAACCGAAGCCGCCGAGGTGGCTGTTGGCGGTGGGGGAAATCTTTATGCCATTGATGTTTCCGGAAATTATGCCTATGTGGTGAAAAGTAATGATAACGCTTTGGGTGTTGTTGATATTTCACAATTATATTCAAAATCCGTGTTAAGTGTGAATTCATCGGATGGCAGCAGTATCTTGGAGGCTTTTTCAGGCGGCAACGTGGGTATTGGCACCTCTGCCCCGATCGCCAAATTAGATGTGAATGGGGATTCAATACTGCAAGGTTCGAATCGTTACTTAAATTTTGGCAACCTGACAAGCGACAGCGGTTATGGTTTCAGAGATAATGGGGGAGTGATGGAATTTAAAAACTTGGTCGGAGACTGGACGGCTTTTGGCGCGGGCGGCGGTTCGGCATCCGGCACCGCCGGCCAGATTCCGTATTATGCCGCAGACGGCTCGACTTTGACCCCTACCTCGGCATTATTTATCGCTTCAAACGGATATATCGGTATCGGCACCACCACCTTCGGTTCCGGTGAAAAATTATTGGTATTGGGCGGGGTTGGAGTTACTAACGGCGATTTGACGGTAAAGAATGGCAATGTAAAGATTACAGGAACGAGTGTTGTGCCGTCACAATCTGATTTGTCCACGTTCAAAAACGTGGTGACTTCCACTCTTGGTAATTATAACTATCCAAATACCAATTTTATTAAGGGTAACTATGATTATATTACCGCTAATAGCCCCCCGTCATTTAGGATAGTGGATATTTCAAATCCTCTTGCTCCTACCACCACAGCAACGGCAACTTTTCCATCCGTCCATGGTTGGGCCGATTATGCCTGGGGAATCAGCGTTACCGGAACATATGCTTTTGTCATGGTATCCAATTGGTCCGATGGCGGTGTTATTGAATCTATAAATATTTCCGATCCTTATCATCCGGTGACAACGAGCCGTTATATTTTTGGTAATGACAATTCTGTCAATTCAATTTCTATCCAGGGAAATTTTGCGTATGTCACAAGCGACTCCGGCGCCGCTAATGGCAAATTTTACATCATTGATATTTCCGATCCGGCAAATATGACTCTTGTTAAGGAACAGGATGTTGGTGGCGAAATTGAACCTGGCGGGATGGCGATCTCCGGCAATTATGCCTATATAGTCAACGATATCGGGGCCACAGGTAATAATGCAAGTTTGGACAGTATTAGGGTGTATGATCTTTCAGACATGTATAGCGAGAGCGACCTGCCATTGGTTGCTACCATTCCGATGCCTTATGAGAGCCCGAGAGATTTGCAAGTTTCCGGAAATCGTCTGTATGTTAATTCCAATGGTCTAGCCATAGTCGATATATCAGATCCGTTAAGCCCGGCTGTGTTGGGTGCAACGGGAGATAACAACTTTTTTCCCGTGGGTGCAATTCGCATAAAAGGAAATTATGCTTTTGTAGAAACTGCGGGTTCAAACTGGAATTATAATGCTTCTTTAAATGCGGTTGATATATCCGATCCTTATAATCCGGTTGTAGTGGCCAGGGCCAATATTTTGCGTCCAATGGTCAGCAATAATGCGGCCAAAGCATCCGGGTTGGATATTTCCGGTAATTATGCGTATACAGTGGATTCACAATATGGCGAACTCGATGTATTCGACATTTCGGGATTTTCCCCAACAGATTCAGTTTTAACTGTTAATTCCTCGGATGGAAATAATATAATCAACGCCATGTCAAACGGGTATGTCGGCATCGGCACTTCCACCCCGATCGCCAGGCTGGATGTTTTTGGAGACACATTGCTTGACGGATCAAACCGCTATGTAAATTTTGGCAATCTGACAAGCGACAGTGGTTATGGTTTTAGAGATAACGGGGGAGTGATGCAATTTAAAAATTTAGGTGGAGACTGGACGGCTTTTGGCGCGGGCGGCGGTTCGGCATCCGGCACCGCCGGCCAGATTCCGTATTATGCCGCAGACGGCTCGACTTTGACCGCTACCTCGGCATTATTTATCGCTTCAAACGGATATATTGGTATCGGCACAACCAGTCCGGCTCAATCTCTGGATGTAGTCGGCAACATACAAAATGTTACCGGACCAAGCACGACAATTTCCGTATTATCGGATATCACGGTTGGCACGCTTCCAAAAAGCATCTTTGTCTCCGGCAAGTATGCTTATGTGGCCAATTGGGGCGATAGTAACATGTCCGTAGTTGATGTTTCCAATCCTTCGTCTCCAAGCCAGATATCTACTGTTGCTGTCGGTACAAATCCGCAAGGAGTTTATGTAGCCGGCCGGTATGCGTATTTGGTTAATGCCGGCGACAACACCCTTTCCGTTGTGGATGTTTCCAATCCTTATACGCCTGTTAAGATTGCTTTTACCCCTGTGGGTGCCGCCCCAAAATCACTGTATGTTTCCGGCAAGTATGCTTATGTGGCCAATTGGGGCGCCAACAGCATTTCCGTGGTTGATATTTCCAATCCTTCCGCTCCCGTTCAAATTGCGACAACTTCGGTGGGTGCGTATCCGCAGTCAATCTATGTCTCCGGCCGGTATGCCTATGTGGCTAATTCTTCTGATGACACCGTTTCCATCGTGGATATTTCAGATCCCAATGCGCCGGTACAAATTGGAACACCTCTTGCGGTGGGATTTGGTCCGGGCGCCATCAGCGTGTCCGGCAGGTACGCATATGTGACAAATGAAAACAGTAGCACCCTGTCTGTAATTGATATTTCCAACCCGTCTGTTCCGCAAATTGTGGGAAATGCCGCCGTTGGTTTCCATCCGCAATCTCTTTATGTCTCCGGCCGGTATGCTTATGTTGGCAACTATGATGGTGGTTCGCTTTCAATAGTCGACGTTTCAAGTTCTACGGCGCCAACACAAGTAGCTTCTATTTCGGCGGGGAGCAGTCCTTACTCGATTTTCGTGTCCGGCAGGTACGCCTATGTTGGAGGTTTCTATCAGGAATTCAGAGTTTTTGATATCTCCGGTACCGAGGTTACCAGTCTTATCGCTCACTCTGCCGATGTCGGCAATCTTCAATCGAGAAATGATATTATCGCGCAGGGAAATATTATCGCTGGAACGTCATTATCGGTTGGCGCCGGCGGAATAATGTCAGAAGGCGCTTTATCGGTATATGCTTCCTCCACCGGATCCGGCACTTCTATTTTCAATGTCAGTTCGGCGCAAGAAAATAATATTTTGGCGGTCCTGCCGAACGGGAATGTCGGTATTGGAACATCAACTCCGGGTTATCAATTAGACGTAAATGGAGCTGTAAACGGTAGCGAGCTTTGTATCAACGGAGATTGCAGATCCAGCTGGCCTATCGGAGGTGTATCGGGCGGTGGCGCAATCAGTGTTGGTAATGCTGGGCAGATTCCGTACTTTGCGTCAAACTCAACATCAACTTTATCCGCAACCTCCGCATTGTTTGTCGCCTCTAATGGAAATATCGGCATCGGCACCACCAGTACATTGGCAAAACTTGATGTCAACGGCAGTATAAACGTAGCGGCCGGACAATCTTATGATTATAATGGTGTGACCCTCGCCATGGCCTCCACCACTTTGGACAATTATTTCTTTGGTAATGCGGGTAATTTAACCATGACCGGCGCTACAAATACGGCTTTCGGATCAGCCGCCCTGCGTTCCAACGCCGATGGTGAAGGAAACACCGCTATTGGCTTTCTTTCATTGTACTCTAATGCCGGCGGCAGTGAGAATACTGCCATTGGTGGCGATGCTCTTTATTCTAATACAAGTGCCGGTGGAAACACCGCCATTGGCAATGGTGCTCTTTATTACACTATTGATGGCGGGGAAAATACTGCCATTGGTGATCAAGCCTTGTATTATAATACTTCTGGTTATGATAACCTTGCTCTTGGTGCCGAGGCGTTATACTACAACACCACTGGAACCGATAATGTTGCTCTTGGTTTTGGTGCTCTTCTGCATAACACTACGGGAACCCTCAACGTCGCTATCGGGCAAGCCGCATTGTATGGTCTTAACGGTGATGGAAATATTGGTATAGGTGAAAATGCCGGCCATGATGGTACTAACGGTAGCGGGAATATACTTATAGGCGAACGGGCAGGCATGAGCATAGGAAGTGATAATAATGTAATTATCGGTTATGAGGCTGGTTCTAATTACTCTATTAGGGGTGGCAGTAATGTATTTATTGGTCCCTATGCCGGATATTATGCTTTCACGGATACAAGTAATACCTTTTATTTAGATAATATACAACGACAGGATTCATCTCATGAGAAAACAATGTCGCTTCTTTATGGAACATTCTCCGGTGCTGGAGGTTCGCTAGCCGGCCAGCAATTGACAATAAATGGCAATGTTGGTATTAATACAACCTATCCGAGCACCACTCTTGATGTGGCTGGAAATGTTCGTATAAACATGACCGGCAATACCTCTACTTACGCTGTCTGTCATACCGGTAACAGTGCTTCAAACCTGCATGTACAGCTGGTTGATTGTGTTGATAGCGTGCAGGCCGACTACATGGAAATGTACGCGATGGCAACATCCGTGGCAAAAGGCGATATCGTCGCGGCCAGCGATGATTTAGTTACTTCTACCGTGGCCTCGGCAGATGGAACAACGATGGTACATGTTCCAAGAATGGTCAAAGCCGAATCCGGCCAAAACGCAAGAATAATCGGTATCGCTTCAAATCCTGACAATGCCGGCGATTTCAACAGTATCGGCCATAATAATTTTGATTCTTCCACAAATGAATTCCCTCTGGCACTCAGTGGCCGTGTTGAAGTGAAAGTGACAAATGAAAACGGTCCGATCCATGTGGGTGATTTGATCACTGTTTCCAGTATCCCGGGCGTCGGTATGAAAGCTACCACCGAAGGCCAGACCGTCGGTACGGCTTTGGGCAATTACGACAGCTCCGAAGTTGGATACGTCCTGGTATACACCAATTTAAGCTGGAACAATACTTTATATAAAGGTTTGTCTGTTAATGCCGATAACGATGTTATATTATACGGTTCGGTTGTATCCGGAACATGGCATGGTACTCCGATTGAAACCGCTTACGGCGGCATCGGCAAGAATTCCAGCGACTGGTCCGGTTTTGCCAAAATAATGAACGGTGTCTGGGGTGCGAGTTTAATTAGTTCGGCTGATTTAACCGATGCCGGTAATTTAGTGACTTTATCCGGAGATCAGGTATTTGCGGGTCAAAACACTTTTGCCGCCACCACCACTTTTGACGGACGTATCAGTATCGGCACTTCAACATCGAATGCGGCCGTAACAATCGCCGTTCCCGATTCCGCCACTTCCTCGGACGCTCTGGCGATTTACGATGCCAGTTCCACAAAATTGTTCAAAATCGCCGACAGCGGAGATGTTTCTTTCGCAAATAACGGCTTGCGCTACGACGCTTCCAGCTCAGTCACTTACGCACATAGCATAGAAACAGGCGGAATTAATCTGTATGATGATTCCGGCATGGTTCAGTGGACCGGCATGAATGTCACAAAATCCGTCGTTGCCGGCACGCCTGAAGGCTACACCGCATTCCTGGGAGGCGATCCGATGATTATGGTTTACGGACAAAGCAAAGGTACGGGCGGAGTGCAAAATACCACCGTCTCCATCGGCACAAGCACAGCCAGTTCATATAAATTATTCGTTGACGCCGGAAATGGCGACAACGCCGGCCTGGGCGTGAACGGATATGTAAAAGCAAGCGGATTTATTACCGGCACAACCACCTTGGATTTAGCTGAAACTTATCCTCTCAATCCGAATTGCGTGGCTTCGAGCACTTGTCCGCAAGTCGGCGACGTCGTTTGTGCGACCAGCAGCGCTGTAACCATAAAAATTCCGGATCCTTCAAATCCTTCTTCGACAATTGATACCGTAAATACATTATTTGTCATAGAAAAATGTTCGGCCACCTCAACGGATAACGCTATCGGCGTTGTCTCCGGCAAGCCCGGATTTGTCCTTGGCGGTTATGATTTGAACGACACGATAAAATCAAAAAATCCGGATCTGTATCCTTCAACATATCAACCGGTTGCCTTATCCGGACGCGTGCCGGTAACGGTTTCTCTGGCCAACGGCAATATCAAAACAGGGGACATGTTAACATCTTCCGGTATCCCGGGCGTTGCCGTAAAGGCTCTTGAACCCGGACGCGTGATCGGCGTGGCTTTGACATCATTTGATACCAGTACGATTATGGCCGACGGCAGTACCGCTTCCACCTCAACAACCAGCACCGTTACCGTCTTCGTCAATCCGCAATGGTCAGTCGGCTCGCTCTCGGAAGATCAGATAAGCAACGAAATGCCGGATTTCAGCGTGCATGGAATATTGGATCAGTTCAGTCTGGCCGTGAAAAACAGTTTAAGAAAAATGGGCCTGTTGATTAAAGACGGCGTTGCGACGGTAAAACAATTATTCGCTCAGAAAGTTACCACCGATGAATTATGCGTCGGTTCAACCTGCGTAGACGAAAAGCAATTGAAAGACCTCCTTGATAAAAATCAGATTACGCAAACTTTGATCACGCCGACCACCACCGATCAAAGCACGGTTGACACCACCATCCCAACAACTTCCACCACTACTCCGCCGGATGATACTACTTCCACAGTCAGCGATTCAGGCACGGACACCGCGCCGCCCGCGACCGTTGACACAACCACCACTGATTCACCTCCGGTGGATTCAGGCATTACAGATTCGGGCACCGTAACAACTCCTTAAAAATATGAAGCGAGCAAGATATACAAGTCCGTTATTTATCTGCCTCGCCCTGACATTCGGGGTTTTTTTTACTTTGTTGAAAGTTGATAAGGCTGAAGCGTTAACACTTAAACCTTTCACTCCGCCGTCAAACAGCGGGCTAATGGCTTGGTGGACCTTTGATACGGCCGACTTTATTGATTCATCTCATATTAGAGATAAAAGCGGGAATGGTAATACTGCCACATTGGGTTTAAATGTAAGCCCGGTAGCGAACGGAAAGATAGGACAAGCCTTAAATTTTTACGGGGCGGCGAATGGGCAGGATAATCCGCTCGCGCTCACATTTGGCGACAACATTTTTGCTAACACTAATGCGCCATTTTCTATCTCTTTATGGACATACCTGAATGATTTTTCCCCCAACATATTTCCACTGGCAATAACCCTTAAAACAAACGGATATTGGCCGTTTGAAATTGCTTTATCCAATTATTGTCCTCAATATTGTGGTGTTTTAATCGGAGCGGCCGGCGATAATTGGGACAGATGGAGCGAGTTGATGACAAATACCAATTCGAGTCTTTTAACCAATCATTGGGTACATATCGTTGTAACTTATAACGGATTCGGGTATATGTATGCCGGTAACTTTCATGTATATATTAATGATGTTGATCAGAGTTTAACCGGTGCGGACGGATTTTATTCCGATTTGTCGAATACAAATTCAATCGGAACAGGCTTGTATGGGTATGCTGGCGGCGTCACAGTTAACAATGCTTTTGACGGCAAGATAGATGACGTGCGCATTTTTGACCATGTTTTACCAAGTGCAGAAATAACAAAATTATTTAACACTGGTACAGCCAGCGGAAAATATGTGATAAACAGTGCCGCATTAGCATCAGCATCAGCGTTGCAATCAGGTTTGGTGGAATGGCTGACTCTCGATTCAAGCGGCGGTTTGGTTGATAGGAGCGGCCATGGAAATAACGGCACATGGTATAGCAGTGTCGGAACATCAGTTCCCGGCAAAATCGGTCAGGCGATAAACTTTAACGGCTCCGATAATTTTATCCAGGTTTTATCTCCCAGTAATATACCAACCGGTTCGTCTCCGCGCACATTAACCGCATGGATAAAAGGTTTTAACAGTTATTATGCGTCTGATTTAAAAGAAATTTTTGGTTATGGGACCAATCAAAATGGCCACAGTGGCGATCTGTTTTACTTAACTCTTGGTCCGTGGACAAACAAATTGTTTCTCTGGGGGAACTCTGATAATGTTGCCGGTAATGCCACCATTAATCCGGATGTATGGACACAAGTCGGGGTTGCTTTTGACGGTTCCATGGAAAAATTGTATGTCAATGGACAGGTTGATGCCACCGCATATAATAGTTTCAACACAACTCCTGATACAGACCCGGGTTTTATTGATACTGTCGGCGGAGCTGTATCGCCGTATAATTCATTCGACGGTTCGATTGACGATGTTAGAATTTATAACCGGGCCTTATCGGATGCAGAAATGCTGGGGCTGTATAATCAAACAAAAAAAACCGTGGTTAACACATCCAATTCAGTACCCGATTTAAAAAACGGTTTGGTGACTTGGTGGACGTTTGACGGCAAAGATTGGGCTTCCTCATTAATTACTCTGGATAAAAGCGGGCATGGAAATGATGCCAACTTATCTTCGTCTGGGGTTACAAAAGCGAGCGGAAAAATTGGGCAAGGACTTAAATTTGATGGAGCAAACGGCTATCTTTGGGCTCCAAGTTTAGAACTTTATGAAATGACTATATCAGCATGGGTTAAGAAGACAGGTGGGGACGGGACGTATATGAGAATCGCAGGCGAGTGGAATGGTAGTATGATAGCGGGAATTGGAGATGGTAGTGACGGTAATTACCGAAGTTGGGCGCTGGGTTTTACATCTGATAATACGGTAACTTTTGTGATATCTCCTGATGGTTTAAATGTAGCAGGTGTCGTGAGCCAGACTGCACCTTCGGATAATAAGTGGTATCATATTGTTGGAGTTATTGGTCAAGGCAAGATCTGGATTTATGTAAACGGAGTTTTGGAAGATTCTTTAGCCCAAGGTAATATTTATCAGGGTTATAGGGCGATTTTAATAGGAGCCGGTGAACCCTATGGTGGTGGATTTTATGATTATTTTAACGGCAGAATTGATGATGTCCGCATTTATAATAGAGGTTTATCCGCCAAGGAAGTTATGATGCTTTATAAAATGGGAAAATAATGGCTTGAAATTATGCCGGTTCGCCGCAGAAAAATTCCGTCAGGTATATTCGGAGATGAAGATTTGCAAAATAAATCGATAAGAAAGCCGATTCCAAAGTGGCTTATTTTAGCGGTAATCATCGTCATTTTTTTGATCGCCGGATTCGCATGGGTTTATCACAGCTACAGCCAAGCGGCGAAGCGCGCCCAGAATTACACAAATTCTGTTTTGGACAAGCAAAAAACAGATGCGCAAAATGAATTGCAAATCATGATTGATAAAATCGGGAAGCACATCCTTTTGCCTACCGGGGAAACGCCGGCTTTGGCGACCGTAATGAACGCGGGTACATTGTCCAAAGACCAGCCGTTTTATAAAGACGCGCAAAATGGCGATAAAGTTTTAGTTTATTTTACAGCCAAGAAAGCGTTTTTGTACGATCCGAACAGAGATATTATTATAAATGTCGGTCCGCTCATTTTGGATAACACCAAAACGACAATTCCGGTTCCGCAACCCGTTGTTTCAACCAGCACAACCAGTTCCGCACCGCTTAGCATAGAAATTCTAAACGGCTCAAGCGTCGCCGGGGTGGCGGCAACTCTTGCTAATCAGTTAAAAACAAATCCGCTGTTTAAAGTATTGGATTCAAAAAAAGCGGTAAATAGGAACTATCAAACCACGGTTTTGGTTGATTTGACAAAAGGAACTAAAGCGAATTTAATATCTTCATTGGCAAAACAGCTCGGCGTAAAGGCCGTGACATCCACGCCCGCCGGCGAAACGCCATCCAAGGCCGACGCGCTGGTGATTGTTGGAGGATAACCGATCCGACATGAAAATAAAATTAAATGTAGCCGATCCGGAAAAATTTATCCGTCGTTGCGGTTACGGAAGGCTGGAAAATAGAAACACGGGGCAAGTCAGCTACGTACGAAGGCTGACAAGATTATTGTATCCGCGTTTTCATGTTTATATAGAAAAACAAGGCGATTTTTACATGTTAAATTTGCACCTTGATCAGAAACAGCCGATATACAAAGGCGTCACTGCCCACTCCGGCGAATACGACGGAAAAGTTGTGGAAGAGGAAGGACAGCGTATTTTGTCATCCCAAGTTGTTTAAATTGTCATTCCTGAAATAAATTCAGGGCAGGCTCTGAACTGTGCAAATTGTCATCCTGAACTTGTTTCAGGATCTCTAGAGTATGAAAGGAGGAGCATACTACGTATATATTTTAACCAACAAACTGAACTCCACCTTTTATATTGGAATCACAAATAATTTATCTCGCAGGCTTGAGGAACATAGAGCCGGATTAAATGATAGTTTTACCAAGAAATACAAAACACATAAGTTGATTTATTATGAAGTATTTAATGATGTTAAAGATGGAATAAGGAGAGAGAAACAGTTAAAAAATTGGCATCGTCAATGGAAAATAAATATAATCAAGGAAATTAATCCGTTATTTAAGGATTTGAGCGCGGAATGGGGTTCATAAAAGAGATCCTGAAACAAGTTCAGGATGACAAGAAACGCCTAGCGCTCGCAATGACATATGCGCATCGCAATGATCGGACAAAAGGGGATACCCTTCAACGAAGACATGGGCGGAATCGAACGCCATGTTGAGGAGTTGTCGGTGAGATTGGCCGGACTGGGCCATCAGGTTTTTGTATATGTGCGACCTCGGTTTGTAAAAGAAATCAGAAAAGAATATAAGGGCGTAAATTTAATAGCGTTGCCTTCGGTGCCGACAAAAAATCTGGACACCATCACACATTCTTTTCTGGCGACAATAAATGTTTTGTTTAAAAAAGTTGACGTTATCCATTATCACGGCGTCGGGCCGTCAACTCTCGCTTGGATACCTCGTTTGTTCAAGCTGAAGACCAGGGTTATCGTCACTTTTCACAGTATAGACAGATTTCATAAAAAATGGGGTTTTTTTGCCAGGCTGTATCTGGGCTGGGGCGAGTGGACCGCCTGCCATTTTCCTCACGCGACAATCGCCGTCTCGCATGCCATCGCCGAATATTGCAAACAAAAATTCAACAAAGATCTGGTTTATATTCCCAACGGCGTGAGTGTGGTCAAGGTTAACAGAGATGACAAAATTTCAAACTTCGGCCTTTCCCACGAAGGTTATATTTTGACGGTCGCCCGGCTGGTGAGGCACAAAGGCATACATTATCTGATTGAAGCATACAAAAAAGTGGAAAATCGTTTCGGCACCGATCCAAAAAATTGGCCCGGCGGAAAAATTCGAAAATTGGTTATTGTTGGGGCGCCGAGTTATACCGAAGATTACCTGAAATATTTAAAAGGTCTCGCAAATAACAATCCGAATATAATTTTTGCCGGTTTCCAAAAAGGGGAAGTTCTGGCCCAGCTTTTCGCCAACGCCTATCTTTATGTGCATCCTTCCGAATCAGAGGGCCTGTCCGTGGCTATTCTTGAGGCCATGAGCCATGGCCGGTGCGTTCTTATCAGCGATATACCCGAAAATTTGGAGGTTGCCGACCACGGCGGGTATGCGTTTGAGTCAAAAAATATCGGAGATTTGTACCAGAAGCTCGTCTATTTGCTTGATTTTGAAGAGACGGTCAAACGCCGCGGCGAGCACGGATTGGAGTTTATTAAAGAGCATTTTGACTGGGATGATATCACTAGGCAGGTTGAAGAAGTCTACACAGCCTAGCCCTTGATTATATTATTTCTCTGTGCTAAAATAAGGGGGCCTTTTAAGGCTTTTTTGTTTAATATATGTCATTTCTCAATAAAATTTTCGGCGATCCGAATGCGAAGGCTGTAAAAGAAATTCAGCCTATAGCAGACAAGATAAATTCTCTAGAACCCGAAATTCAAAAATTAACACTGCCTCAGCTTCGCGCCAAAACGGATGAATTTAAAGCCCGTCTGGCAAAGGGTGAAACCTTAAACGATATTTTGCCGGAAGCGTTTGCTGTTGTCCGTGAAACTTCAAAGCGCCTGACAGGCATGCGCCATTTTGACGTGCAACTCATCGGAGGCGTGGTTTTGCATAGAGGCCAGATTGCCGAAATGTCAACCGGTGAAGGCAAGACTTTGGTGGCCACCCTGCCGATTTATTTAAACGCGCTCGCTGGAAAAGGCGTGCACCTGGTTACCGTCAACGATTATCTGGCGAAAAGAGACGCGGTTTGGATGGGGCAGATCTACGACGCGTTGGGATTAACCATTGGCGTCATTCAACAGCAGATGACTTCTTTTAAATACAGTTCCACGCCTAACATGGTTGCGACAGATCTTTCCGAGGGCAGCGAGGCGGATAAAGAGCGCGACCAAAAAGGCGCCTATAAAGTGGAAGCCGAATACCTACAGCCTTGTTCACGCCAGGAATCATATAGATGCGATATCACTTACGGAACCAACAACGAATTCGGATTTGATTATTTGCGCGACAACATGGTGACGAGAGCGGAAGACATGTCTCAGCGTCCTTTTTATTATGCGATCGTCGACGAAGTCGACTCGATTTTAATCGACGAAGCGCGCACGCCTTTGATTATTTCCGCACCGGCTGAAGAGGCGGCGGAAAAATATTACAAATTTGCCGATTTGGTCCGCAGGCTTAAAGAAAATGAAGATTATAACAAGGACGAAAAAATGCGTTCCGCCACTTTAACCGAGGTCGGAATATCCAAAATGGAAGGATGGCTGGGTATCGAAAATATTTACGCCGAAGGCGGTATGAGCGAGGTCCATCATGTGGAACAAGCTTTGCGCGCGCATGTTTTATTCGCCCGCGACCGCGATTATATAGTTGAAAACGGAGAGGTTGTCATAGTCGACGAATTCACCGGGCGGAAAATGCCAGGCAGAAGATATAGCGAAGGCCTGCATCAGGCGATAGAAGCGCAGGAAGGCGTAAAAATTCAGAATGAAAGTCAGACAATGGCCACCGTTACTTTCCAAAATTATTTCCGCTTATACGAAAAACTGGCCGGCATGACCGGCACGGCCGTCACCGAAGCCGAAGAATTCGGAAAAATTTATAAACTTGAAGTTGTGGTTGTCCCTCAGAATAAACCGAGCCGAAGAACTAATCATCCGGACAGAATTTATAAAACAACCGACGCAAAATACAAAGCCATCGCCCAAAAAGTTAAAGAACTTCAGGGAAAAAATCAGCCGGTTTTGATCGGCACGGTTTCGGTTGAAAAAAACGAGGCCTTGAGCATGTATTTGCAGATGGATGGCATCCAGCATGAAATTTTAAACGCGAAAAACCATGAACGCGAGGGCGAGATAGTCGCGCAGGCAGGCAGGCCGGGCAGGGTAACTCTGGCCACTAACATGGCCGGACGCGGCGTTGATATTATTTTAGGCGGAAATCCTCCGGCGCCGGAAGAGGCGCAGAAAGTGCGCGAAGCCGGCGGTTTGTTCGTTATCGGCACCGAAAGACACGAAAGCAGGCGCATAGACAATCAGTTGCGCGGACGCGCGGCCCGCCAGGGAGATCCCGGAGAATCGCAGTTTTATTTATCTACCGAAGACGACTTGATGAGAATTTTTGCCGGAGACCGCATAAAATCCGTAATGACCACCCTGAAAGTTCCCGAAGACATGCCGATTGAACAGCGCATGATCACGAAAATTATAGAAACCGCGCAGAAAAAGGTGGAAGGTTTTCATTTTGATACCCGGAAAAATTTATTGGAATACGACGATGTGTTAAACCGCCACCGCGAGGTCATCTACGGCAAGAGGCGTGAAATTTTGCAGGTGTTTGATAAAGAGAAAAAAGGCGAAGCGGTTGATAAAACCCTCCGCCAGATGATCCTTGACATGATCGAGCAGGAAATAGAACAGGTTATTTCATTTCACACCAACACTGAAGACCGCAAAGATTGGAACGTAAAAGAAATCATTGAAACGGCCGTCACTATTTTTCCTCTTTCCGAAAGCGAAAAGCAAAAAGTGGGGGAATTAGTTGACGTTAAAAGAGAACAAAAACTTGATGATGTCGCGGCCAGAACATCTTTAATCGAATATTTCACCGAACTGGCAAAAGAAAAATACGAAAATTTATTGGTCAAACAGGTCCACGACGCCAATCTGCTTCTTGAAATTGAAAAGCAGGTTTTGCTGAGGGCAATTGACAATCTTTGGGTTGAGCATCTGGTGGCGGTTGATTATTTGCGCACGGGCATCGGCCTGCGCGGCTATGGCCAGCACGATCCGCTGGTTGAATATAAAAAAGAAACATATAGAATGTTCAACGAACTGATGAATTTTATTCAAAAGGAAGTTGTTTATGTAATTTATAAGGTGAATCTCGGTATACAGTTCGCGCCTTCCGTTATGCAAAGAGGCAATATGATTTTAAGCGGTCCGGAAACCGAAGGGACGCCTGTGGCCGGAGGAAAAACGAAAGACACCGAAGGCAAGGTCATCGGCCGGAACGATCCCTGCCCCTGCGGAAGTGGAAAGAAATTCAAAAAGTGCCACGGTAGTAATTTGTCATCCTGAACTTGTTTCAGGATCTATTTCCGGAGATGCCGAAACAATTTCGGCATGACAGCTCTTGCAAAATATTTTAAAAAAATGTAAAATCATCGTGATAACTTTAATACATCATTTAAATATCTATGGCCGTCAAACAAAAATACGCGAAGGTTTCAAAGATAAATTTAAAATGGCGCATTATAGGGGTTTTTGCCCTATTATTGGTCGCTTTCGTAATAGTTTTACCGTCTTTTGTAAACAAAGGCATAAATTGGATTGATAAAAAAGCCAATTTAGGCATTCCGGATATTCCCGATAAAGGATTTAGCCTGGGCTTGGATTTGCAGGGCGGAGCGCATCTTATTTATCAGGCCAACACTTCATTGGTTCCCGATGCCGACAAGGCCAGTTCCGTTGAAGGCGTGCGCGATGTTATTGAAAGAAGAGTGCGCGGCGGTTTGGGCGTTGCCGAGCCGTTGGTCCAGACGACAAAAGTCGGCAGCGATTACAGAGTTATAGTCGACCTGCCCGGAGTAACAGATGTCAATCAGGCCATACAAATGATCGGCGAAACTCCTATTCTCGAATTTAAAGAACAAAATAACGATGCGCCCGCGCAATTAACGGCGGACGAGAAAAAACAGATGGATGATTTTAACGCCGCGGTTGCCAAGAAAGCAACCCAGGCTTTAGCCGATTTAAAAAAAGGGATGACTTTTTCGGAAGCGGCCACAAAATATTCCGAGGATTCAACCACAACTGTTAGCAACGGCGGAGATCTGGGATTTATTGATGCCCAGACTTATCCGGAAATATATATTTGGGCAAATACCCATAAAGATGGCGAAGTCAGCACCGTGGCTGTGAAAAGCACCGACGGACTTAGTATTGTAAAACGCATATCCGCTAAAGACGGCGAAGCGGAGGTTACGGCATCCCATATTTTGATTTGTTATCAGGGAGTACAGGGTTGCGCAAACAATTTAACCAAGGCTCAGGCCCTGGCCCAGATTCAGGTACTGGCGAAAGAAGCCACGCCGCAAAATTTTGCGGATTTAGCCAAGAAGAATTCCACCGACACCGGTTCCGCGACCAATGGCGGAGACTTGGGAACTTTCAAGTACGGAGATATGGTTGCCGAGTTTTCAAAAGCCGCGTTCAGTATGCCAGTCGGAACAATATCAGCGCCGGTTGAATCCGCTTTTGGTTATCATTTGATATACAAAAGAGCACAGAGCACTCCGAAAACATACGACGTGGCAAGAATATATTTTAAAACAAAAACCGAAGCCGACATGGTACCGCCAAATTCGGAATGGAAAACCACCGGCTTGTCCGGCAAACAGCTAAAAAAAGCCGCGGTAGCCCAGGATTCCCAGACCGGCCAGGTGCAGGTGAGTCTGCAGTTTGATGACGCGGGCACGCAATTGTTTGCGGACATAACCAAACGGAACGTCGGCAAGCCGGTCGCGATATTTTTGGATGGAGAACCGATCAGCGAACCGAGGGTTAATGAGCCTATCTTAAACGGAAGCGCCGTCATAAGCGGCAGTTTTACTCTGGAAGAGGCCAAGTTGCTTGCTCAGCGTTTAAATTCCGGCGCATTGCCGGTACCGGTTGAACTGATCAGCCAGCAAAAAATCGGAGCCACTTTAGGAAGCGATTCTCTAAAAAAGAGTTTTAATGCCGGAATAGTAGGGTTGATCGCGGTTATTTTATTCATGATTATCTATTACAGATTGCCGGGTATTCTCGCCGGGTTTGCTTTGGTAATTTACGCGGTTTTGGCCTTGGCGGTATTTAAACTGATCGGCGTAACATTAACATTGTCGGGCATTGCCGGTTTCATATTGTCAATCGGTGTGGCCGTGGACGCGAACGTACTTGTCTTTGAAAGGCTGAAAGAAGAATTGCGCTGGGGTAAGAGCCTGAAATCCGCCATGGAAGAAGCGTTCATACGCGCATGGCCTTCTATCCGCGACAGCAACGTCAGCGCTCTTATAAGCTGTGCCTTCCTGATTTGGTTCGGCGCCGGGTTCGTGCAGGGATTCGCCGTAACATTGGCCATCGGAGTTCTCATGAGCATGTTTACCGCTATTATCATCACCAGAACAATAATGAGACTGGTTCTTGGTTGGTTTAAGGACGAAGGGAACTGGGCGTTTTTGGGACACAAAAAGGCGATAACTAACGAACAAGTAAAATAATCTTATGCTAAACATTCCATTCATAAAGTATTCAAAAGTTTGGGTCACGATAAGCGGATTAACCGTCCTAACCTGCCTCATATTGTTAATTACGGTGGGATTAAAGCTCGGCATAGATTTTACCGGAGGGTCATTGTTGGAAGTTTCCTTCGCCAAAAATGTTCCCGCCTCCGGAGACGTGCAGAAAACATTTGATTCCCTCGGATTAAATAACGCCGTCATCCAGAAAGTCGGAGACAAGGGTTTGCTGGTGAGAATGAATTATTTAACTGAAGACGAACATCAGAACGTATTGAAAACTTTGCGCGATAAATTTCAGACATCCGATAATTTAATGCGCGAAGAAAATTTTCAGACAATCGGTTCGGCCATCAGCAATCAATTAAGAACAAAAGCGATTTGGGCCATTATCCTTGTCAATCTTGGAATCATCCTATACGTGGCCTATGCCTTCCGCAAGGTTTCCCGCCCGGTTGCGAGCTGGAAATACGGCGTGCTGGCGATTGTCGCCCTTATCCATGATGTTTTGCTGGTAGTGGGCGTATTCGTACTCCTGGGAAAATTCCGCGGAGTTGAAATTGATATCGGATTCGTTGTCGCCCTTCTCACGGTTCTCGGATATTCCGTTACGGACACCATCGTCGTTTATGACAGGATCCGCGAGAATCTAACCCATCACAGCGCGCAGGATTTTGGCGAAATGGTTAATATGGGCTTGAATCAGACTTTGATGCGTTCTATAAATACCACTTTGATCACGCTGTTGCCTCTATTCGCCTTGTACTTTTTGGGCGGAACAACCATACATAATTTTGCCCTCGCGCTACTAATCGGTATCGCCAGCGGCGCCTATTCTTCAATTTTTATCGCCAGCCCCCTGCTTGTGCTGTCATATAAATGGCAGTTTCGCGCCCAGAAAGCCTAAAAATTATTTAACAAAAGAAGCCCTCTAGAAGGGCTTCTTTTGTATTTGGAGAAAAAATGTGATATAATCACGTCATGCCGAAAGATTTCGGCATATTAGCTGAAATTATATTTATTTTTTATGACCGATATCGCGGTTCGTCATTTAGTCGCCATAATCGCCTGTATAATCTGCCTTTTAGCCTATTATGCAGGTTGGCTGTCAGGCCAGTTTGGCTGGTGGTGGACTGCCTTTGCCATTCTTATCGTATATGGCGGGGTATATAAACTGGTGGATAAGTAAACATATCAACTATGCCCGTAATTTTGGAATTTCCATTCGGAATAACCGTTGATTTTTCTTTTTGGACTACGATACTGGGCTGGCCTACAAATGAATTGATGAAGGCTGTTTTTGCCATGGCCGGATGGGCGGTTTTGATTATTGTTTTTTTCTACATGGGGGCGGAGCTGTGGATTTCTTATAGGCAGTCAAAATTCACGAAGTCGTGGAAATGGACCCTGCTGGCCATTGATATTCCGCCCAATGAAATTCAAAGCCCGAAGGCCGTTGAGCAAATTTTCGCCCATTTAAGCGGGGCGCATGTTTCGCCAAATGTGGGTGAAAAATATTGGAACGGCGTAAAGCAGAAATGGTTCAGTTTGGAAATTATAAGCATTGAAGGCTATATACAATTCCTTGTTTATACCGAATCCCAATTCCGTGATTTGGTTGAAGCGGCAATATACGCGCAGTATCCCATGGCGGAAATCACCGAGGTGGAAGATTATGTCAATAATATACCAAGCAAGTATCCAAACGACGAGTATGAGGCGTATGGCTTGGAATTCGGTCTTGAAAACGAAGAAGCCTATCCGATCAGAACTTATCCTGAATTCGAGCACAGCGTCACAAAAGATTTCATGTTCAACGACCCGATAGCATCGGTTCTTGAAAATTTTACACGCATCAGTTCCGGAGAAAATTTTTGGTTTCAGATAATACTTGAACCCTTCGGGGATAAATGGAAAGAAAAAGGCATAGCTTTGGTGAAAAAAATTATCGCGCAAAAAAAACCCGAGCCGAAAAATAATTTTCTTTCGTTGATTTTGTCGATTCCATTGGCCATTCTCGGTGAGTTCTGGGAGCATATCAGCAGTAGCGCTCCCGCCGATCCCAAAGACAAGAAAAAAGAAAAAGAACCGCCCGCCGGTAAAATTTCCGATCTTAGTCCGGGGGTAAAAAATGCGGTCGCGGCCGTTGAGGAAAAAATCGCCAAAGTGGGTTTCCGCACGAAATTAAGAATTCTTTATGCCGCGCGCAAGGAAGTTTTTAATCCCAGCAAGTGCGTCAAAGGATTCGTCGGATCGCTTAATCAGTTTAATTACAGCGGACGCAACGCCTTGATTCCCAAATCCGCCACCGAAGCTTATTACGCTTTTAAAACCTACAGAACGAATGATTTGAAAGTTAGGTTTGTTTCCGCTTTTAAAAAAAGAAAATTGAAGGTTGGGAAAACCCCGTATGTATTGAACATTGAAGAACTGGCTACGCTTTGGCATTTCCCGTTGCCGTTGGTAAAAACACCGTTATTGCAGAAAGCCTCGGTCAAGAGGGCGGAGCCGCCAATCAACTTGCCGACGGAAACTTTCGAGAGCCCTTTAAGGTTAAAAAGGGGAGGAGAAGAAGCGAAGAAAGCGGAAATACCTACAGAGCCTGCTCCACCGGAAGAGTTGCCGTATGGATGACAAATTCCATTCCGCCGACCAGAACTCCGGTATAGAATAAATCTCCAATCAGGCTGTTTTTGAAGAAGGGGATGGCCATGTAGTAGCACTGCAGGAGGCCGGGAAGATTATGGGCGTACATTGTTCCGAAAGCCCAAACCGCGAAGTTTGTAAGCGCAAAAAATATCATTGATCCCAGAAGAGTTCCGCCCAGTATGGTGTGGAACTTTTTGTTTTCTCTCAAAGTTATTCCTATCAGACCCGCAACAGCGAAACCGGCATAAACCGATAGCATAATCGGCCAGCTATAAAAACCGATAAAAAAGTCGCTTGCAAATATCGCGATCAGCGGAACTAAGATGGCCCATTTTTTTTCCAGGTACATTCCTCCAAACAGCGCGATAGCAGCCAAGGGGGTGAAGTTGGCCGGATGGGGCAGAAGCCGGGTGGCGACGCCAAGTATGATGAGCAGATAGACAGGCAAATATTTCATATTGTTGATATTTTATCCGTTATTATTAATAAATACTTTTTTCATATTTCCATGAAATCGTATCGTTCGGTTTGATAATATAGCTTGAAATACCCTCGTCCGCCGATTTTCCGTTTATATAATAAACCCAATAAGTTCCGCTCGCATTATCGTTTTTTGTACCGTTGAATTCTTCTATTAAATAACCCATTCCGGAATACTCTTTAGCAGTGAATGATACTAAACCCTGTTTCATCAGCGATTGCATCGCGTCGTAAACGGATGAGCCTTCATCAATCTGCACCGGATAGGTTTTGTCCAAAACAGAGATTGTGGCTGGTATTGTATTTGATTGTTCCGTCGCATTTTGCGGCGTTGAAGTCGGTTCTTTGGGGCCGATAGTTTTAGAAGGAGTAAAAAAATATACTCCGCCGACAACAGCGACAAAAATTAAAATGAGAAAAAGACGGATTAAATATGGGTGCGGCTTTTTTAGCATATTAAAAAAATCTTTACCAAGAAGGAAAGATTATATCTGTCGATATTTTTCCTGCTCGGGATTACCATCCGCTTAAATGTGGATGTCATGTTTGAAGACCGGACTTGTTCCCGATTTAGTCGGGACTTTACCGTTGCGGCACAGTAGAGGAATAAAACCTCATTTCCACAAACATTGTTTATAGTTGTGTAATTACAATAACACTATAACTTTTGAGCGTCAAGCCTTGATTTTTTGGCTAAATCAGAATAAAATGTGAACATGTGGATAACTAGCAAGCCAATTATTGCCCTGGCTCCGATGGCTGACATGACTGACAGTCCGTTTTGTCGTATTTGCAGAGAGGTGGCAAACGATAGCTGTCATCCTGAACTTGTTTCAGGATCTCTGTCCGGCCGTGGTTTCGTTGTTTTTCGTGAAATGGTAAGCTCGGAGGCGGTTGCGCGCGACAACGCCAAGACTTTGAGAATGTGCGAATTTGATGAAATTGAACGGCCGATTGTTTTACAGTTGTTTGGCTCCACTCCGAAAACAATAAGGCAAGCGGCAAGAATTTTAGTTGATAAATTTAGTCCGGACGGAATTGATATAAACATGGGCTGTCCTGTGCCAAAAATTACCGGCAAAGTGGCTTCCGGGGCGGTGCTGATGAAGGATTATGAGCGGGCAATGGAAATTGTCCGTGAATTAAAAAAAGAAAATTTAGGCGTGCCGGTTTCGGTAAAAACAAGATTGGGCTGGGGCAAGGAAGAAGAAATTTTGGAATTTGCGCCGAAACTTGAAGCGGCTGGAGCGGACGCGATTTCAATCCACGGCCGGACAAAAACACAAGGATATTCCGGCAAGGCAAATTGGGAAATGATCGGAAAAGTAAAAAAATTGGTTTCCATTCCGGTGATTGCCAACGGCGATATTGATTCGCGGGAAGACATACAAAAATGTCTGTCCATGACCGGCGCCGACGGCGTTATGATCGGAAGGGGAGCGCTTGGCAATCCGTGGGTTTTTTCCGGGTCAGATCCGACAATTGAAGAAATAAAAAAGGTAGTTTTGGCTCATGCCAGACTTCATGTTGAACATTACGGCGAAGGAAGTATTGTTACCTTTAGAAAACATTTGGCTTATTATTTTAAAGGCGGCAGGATACCCGGCGTTAATTCAAAAAAAATCAGAGGTGAACTGATGAAGGTAAAAACGGTAGAAGAGATTAAAAGTGTTATTAATATGTTCCGAGACTAGGATTCGAACCTAGATAACGAGATTCAGAGTCTCGTGTCCTGCCATTAGACGATCTCGGAGTCCGGTTTATTGTGTCATATCCACGCCGCTCTTAAATTTATTCAGCCAGTTCTTGGTTACCGTCTGCACCAGACTCCATTTCCATCCGTGATTTTTGAAGACTGACGGAGCAGTAATGTGTTGACGGGTATTGTCGCTGATTAGATAAATCCGACCGCTGTCTGCGGTTTTTGCCAGGATTCTTTGCTTGGTGAAAATGACCGTAGGCGCGCCGTCTGTTTTGTGGGTTGCATAGTTGTAATCGTGCAAAGCGCCTAAAATTGTATCATATTTATAACGCAAGTCAAGGCCCATTGTCAGGTCTCCGTCATCGTTAACAATAAATTCGCCCGTCGTGTCATCAAAGCCCCGGATAACAAAAGTGTGATAATAACTTCCGCCGGCCAGAAAATCTATCCGCGAATTAAGGCCTTTGCCATATACCAAAACTATTACCGGTCGTCCGGCTGTAAGTTCGTTCTTAATTTGAGTTAAAGTCGGGTTTCGCGCGATCGTGCCCGTAGCGTAAGGCGAATATTCGGTAAGCAATTTGTTGATTTGTGCCGCGTTCGCGTTGGCGTTTGATCCGAAAATTTTGTTTTCGATGGTAAAATATCCGGTCATTAGGTTTTTCGCTTCCGACTTTGTCAGGTTCGTTTCGGAATTGCCGAAATAATATTGTTCAACCATCACAATGGAAGCCTCCTCGCAGGCATTTTTCCAGTTTCCAACCATGAGGCCATCCGGCGCTTCCGAGGTGAACGGGACGGGCAAATTAACAGTGCTTGTGGCGGCAAGAGCCGCCAGCGGACCGAAAAAAATAAAAAACAGAATAATAAAATATTTCATAGTCAAAATTTAGTTTACAACTTCGCCTCCGAAATTGGCGGCTAATTCATTTAAATTTTCATCGTCCGCTGGCTGGGCCGCACTCGCGCACAATCCGCAGTGTAGGAATATTCGTTCGTCGAGGGCATCCGCCAAAGATTTTTCAATGATTTTTTTGGCCTTATGCTCATCTATTTTGTCTTTATGGAATGAGTAGGGGACGGTTACATGCAATCCGTTTTCGTCGACGGCTTCCAGATTGCACATTCTTAAAATAAAAGTCAGGGAATGATTTTCCACGGATATTTTTTGGATGATTTCCTCCCACTTGTTTTTAACGTCTTCAAGAGTGGACTTGACTGGCTGTTTGTGGGTGAAGTCGGAAATTTTTTCTTTGATTGTCTGGGCGATATTGTGTGCCGGTTTGATATCTTGAATCGTGTCATCCTGAACTTGTTTCAGGATCTCCCTGTCTTTTTGTGATACGGCGACAGATCCTGAAACAAGTTCAGGATGACAAGTGATGCCGCCGGCATTAGTAGTAAAATTAACTATAAACAATTCCAATGGCAGCTGTGGAATCGGGGAAATTCTGATTTCGCGCCGTCTTGCCATCAGCGATTCGATTATTTTTATCAGATTTCCGGGTGTTATCTGCCCCGATAATTTTTTGATCATTTTTAAATTGGCCTCGCTGTAGTCCGTAACCAAATTTTTGGCATTGCTGTCGGATTGTAGAATCATGATGACGCGTAATATTTCAATGACATCATAAGCGAATTGCTCCAGATTGACGCCGTCGGAAACAAGCTGTGCAACCAGATTGATCGCTTCAGCGGTTTTATTGCCGATAATTTGTTCTATAAAATCAATGACGGTCTGGACGTTGGAAGTCGGAAGAATCATTTCCGCTTCTTCCGGGCCGATATTTTTTAAATTTATGCTTAAAATTTGTCCGAGCAGGCTTTCGGCATCGCGCATGCATCCGTCGCTTTTATTTATGACGCGTTCCAAAACTTTTTTGTCAACCTTGGTTTCTTCTTCTTTGCAGATGCGCATCAAACGCTCCATCATTTGGTCGTATCCCACTTTTTTGAAATTAAAACGCTGGCACCGTGAAATAATCGTGGCCGGCAATTTGTGCGGTTCGGTTGTGGCCAGAATGAAAATAACGTGCAAGGGCGGTTCTTCCAAAGTTTTGAGTAGTGCATTGAAAGCGCTGGTGGAAAGCATATGCACTTCGTCTATGATGAAAACCTTGTATCTGGATTTTGTGGGTTTGAATTGCGCGTTTTCAATAATATTTTCGCGCACGTTGTCAACACCGGTGTTTGAAGCGGCGTCTATTTCCATGACGTCAATGCTGCGCCCGGCCGTGATTTCGGTACAGGAAATGCATTCGTTACACGGCTCGAATTCTCCTTCCTTGCGGTTTATGCAATTTATTGATTTTGCCAGAAGGCGGGCAAGAGTCGTCTTTCCGATTCCGCGCGGTCCGGAAAACAAATAAGCGTGTGCAATTTTGCCCGTCGCTATTTCGTTGGTAATTGTTTTGGTTATATGATCCTGGCCCGTTACATCTGAAAAAATTTGCGGGCGGTATTTTCGGTATATGGTTGACATAGGTTGTTACAGTGAAGATTCGGTTAAATCGTTTTCTACCGCTCCCGGTATTATCGCGGCCAGCTGGGCCCGTTCCATAACTTCGGCTTCCACGATTTCCCGCGGACGGCCGTATTTCAGTCTGGAAAGTTCTTTTATGGCCGCGGCCAGTTCTTTGTTTCCGGGCTTGGGAGGATAGGTCATCATATTAAACGGCTTAGCGGCGGTATTGTCAATAAGCAATTTTATGTAGGCCGTATATTGCTCGACATTGATTAAATCGTAAGCGTTGAATACCGGCGCGAATTCCTTTTGCAGTATTTCCGCGTCCTCAACGCCGATGCGGAAACTCACTATCGTGCCCGCGTTGCCCAGCACGGCGTCGCGCACGGCGCTCTTGCCTTTATTGTCTTCTAACTGTTTCATGTATTGGTGGGCGATGATAAGCTCCAAACGGTACTTGCGGGCTTCGGACAAAATTGTGGCTATTGAGTCGGTAATAAAGTTCTGGAACTCGTCGATGTACAGATAAAAATCATTGCGCTGTTCCTCGGGCAGGGAAGCGCGCTCAAGTGCGGTCATTTGCAGTTTTGAAACGATAATCAAACCGAGCAGGTTTGAGTTTATTTCTCCGACCAGACCCTTGGCCAGATTGACCAAAAGTATTTTTTTCTTGTCCATTATTTCGCGGAAATTGAAACCGGAATGCGACTGGCCGATAATATTGCGCACCATCGCATTTTCGACAAAACGTCCGACTTTTGAAATTAAATAACCGAGCATTTCCGATTTATGGAAGTCGGATGTCTTTGCCATTTCTTTATCCCAGAAAGCCAGCACCATCGGATCGGTCAGTTTTTTCTTCCAGCCTTTCACGAATTCGTCGTCCGTAAACATGCGTGGGATTTCCGCCATCGTGCCCGGATTGTCCATGTCGGCCATCAATGTGAGCATCACGTTTCTCATCTGGTGCTCGAACATCGGCCCGATCATGGAGGGGTCTGTAACCAATTTATAAAAAATTGAAATCATTTCCTGACAGACGAAATCTTTTTGCGCTTCGTTTCTGGCTTCAAGCATGTTCAGGCCGATGGGCCTTTCGGTGTCGGCGGGATTGAAATAAATAACATCGTCGGCACGTTCTTTCGGGACGTGCTGTAAAACATACTCAACAAAATCGCCGTGCGGATCTATTACGCACACTCCCTCGCCGTTTTGAACATCCTGAATGGCCATGTTTTGGATGAATACGGATTTTCCACTGCCTGATTTACCGATGGTGTAGACGTGCCGGCGCCTGTCGTCCCGAGTCATGCGCACTGTGGATTCTTCATCTCTGTAGCTGGCTCTGCCCAAGACAATACCTTCTTTCGGCATATTTGTCGGAGGCGGCGCTTTGCGGGCCCCCAGCCAGTTAATATTGGGAGTTTCCGTTTTGTGCAGTGGCATGTGCCAGAAGCTGGCCATTTCCTCGGCATTGACAACCATATACCTGTCGTCGCGCATGGAGCGGTAGATGGATTCCCGTATGAGCATATTCGGTTTGCGGGGGATGGCGGCCCCAAGCGTGTTTCCGTATCTGTATATGTTGTATTGGCTGAATGAGTTGATTATGTTTTCCAGATTGCTCATGGCTTTTTCTTTCGTGTTTGCCGAACTTACTAGGCGCATGGTGATTTGCAAACCTCCCTTGCTGATTTTTTCTTCCATGTTTTTCACCATCTCCTCTTCCATCTGCGTTAGGTGGTAAGGATCGTTGGTGTGCTGCATGCTTTCTTCTTTTTTCTTGGGGAACATTATTTTTTTCCATGAATTCAAACCGCGCCCAAACCAGCCCCGTCTGGCGACGTATTCGAACTTCTCTCCTTTTTTGATATCGCGTATCATTCGTACTCCCTCGCGCCTCCATTTTGGGCTGGCCGGTTTTATGACGTATTGAATTACAGCTCCTTCATCGTCCAGAATTTTGCTTAACGGATTTAAAAGGGAAACGAGCGGATCGGAATCGAGTTTTTTGTAAGATTTAAAAGGAAAAGCCGAGCGGTGTTTCATCCACAAGTAAGCGCCTACAATATGGCTTTGCGGCTTGAAAATATTATAGTCGTTTTCTTCCGATATTTCGGCGTGCGGATATTGGGCGTGTATCTGTTGTCCGATAAAGTTTTTGATTTTGTCCGGCGCCGCCACATAAAATGAAATTTTGCTGTCTTTGACGACTATTTCAAAAGACAGATGATCGTTGCCGCCCGCGAACCAGGACATGAAACCGCTTTCTCTTTTCAAACCCGCTATTGACGAGAAAAGAGATTCGGCGATCGCGATTTCTTCCCTGAGCTGGTTTAAATTTTCTTCCGCGTTCGCGTTTTCCGTTTTTTCTCCTTTTCTTTCTTTTGGAACCCTTATGAGAAGAACGGTTTTATGAAACGCTTTGCCTTCTTTGCCTTTTGCCATAAGTACGGACCTTGCGATAAATATGATCGCGACTATAACGGCGATCGCAAGTATGGGTATCATTACCAAAATAACCCCGGGGTTTTGCAAGAGGGGAATAATATTGTTATTAAAAAAATCCCAATAGTCGGTGAATGACATTTTAGAGCTTATTTTTTAATGCGATTATTCTGTCCGTTTTAATTTTTGCTTCCTGTTCAAGGAAAAAGCGGTTGACGCCCGGAACTATCCGCAGCCAATCCAAAATCAGCCGGAATATTTTTTTAACCTGGATGTGTGTTGATTTGAGAAGATCCCGTATTTTATTGGCGGTTTGTTCGCCTTTAATTTTAAATTCCTGTTTGGCAACGGGGGATAGGCGCTGAAAGGAATCGTTAAGGCCCTCTTCAAGTATTTTTTCTATCTTTGTCGTTATTTCATCCCGGGCGGGCATTTGCGGAGGCTGTCTTTTTTGTGGCGGTAAAAATTTAGTTTTTCTCGGCTGTTCGCCCGAGGGTTGCATTTTTTGCTCCCTGGAGGAAGGTTTTTCGGCATTCATTTCTCTCTCCGCGGTTTGGGGGACGGAAATTTCGGGGGTATTGTTTATCTCCTGCGGGGCTTCTTCCAGGGGCAGTCCTTCTTTGGAAATATCCGGCATATTTTATAATTAAATGCGGCTGATAAAATCAGGGTATATTATATCATATTTTAAGAATACTTGGAAATATGATATACTATTTCCATGAAACACTTATACGAAATCCAGCACCAGGGATTGGTTTGGATAAATATCACAAAACAGGAAGAAAATGTTTTGCGTTCGGTGCAGAAAAGATTTAAATTTTTTGAGCAGGAAATAAAAGAAAGCCTGCCTCCTTTTCAGCGTCCAAAAATCGTCAAACGTCCGGAATATTACTTCATGGTTCTGCATTTTCCGGTGTTTGACAAAAAAACCAGACGGCTGGATTTTACGGAAATCGATTTTTTTCTCAACGCTAATAGTTTGATTACCGTCCACGACAATAAATTGCCGGTTATTGAAAATTTTTTTCAAGAGTGCCAGAAAAACAGTGAAATTCGCGATAAATTTTTCAAGGGCACGGCCGTGAATTTGCTTTTTGAACTTTTAAGTCGGCTCTTGGAAGCGATTTTCCCGATTCTTTTGCATGTGAACGAAGACATAAGTTCTGTGGATAAAAAATTGTTTGATCGTGTGCCGGACAGAAAAATGGCCGAAGAAATTTTACGATTGAAAACAAACATCGTCACTTTCAGAAGGACGATGCAGGGGCACCGCACGGTTTTGGAGCGCCTGATTATGTACAGCGGCAGGGAGCTTGATTTAGTTTCGTATCAGGGATACATAAATTCCCTGCGCGAATTCACAAACGAAATCTGGCACATGCTGGAAAGCCAGAAAGAAAGTATCAACGCACTGCACGAAACGAATGAATCCGTCATGAGTCTGCGCATGAACGAAACGATGAGAACTTTGACGATAATTTCCGTGATTACTTTTCCGCTTACATTGGTGGCAACTTTATTCAGCATTCAGGCCAAAGACACGCCTTTTATAAACGATCCGTGGGGGTTCTGGATGATTTTGGCGCTGATTTTGCTGGGAGCCTTGCTGATGGCCGCAGTGTTTAAAAGAAAAAAATGGATGTAAAAATATTCGAATAAAAATGAAGAGGCGCCCCGAAGTGAATCGGGGCGCCTTTGTTCTTTGCCTTGAACGGGCGGTTACGGGGCGCAGCGCGCCATGTAATCGCAACCGGCCTTGCCGGCCATTGAACCGGCGGCGGCGGGTAGGTGCGCGCATCCGGGCGTCGTTGCCGGCGTCGGAAACTGCACCAAACATGATGTGGGCAGGATGGCATTGCCGGAGCCGTCCGCGCAGACGATGTCGCAGACGCCGGTAACGGGACCGACATTTCCACCGGAAAGCCAGAGGTCTTCCGTGGTGTCGTCCGCATGGCGCCCTTTGCAACCCGTCAAACTGCCCGGGTTTGCAAAGACAGCCGTCAGCCCATCGCACGGTGGGGGTGGCAGGGTGTCGGCAGGCTGGGCATCCTGCTGTGGCGGAGTGCCGTCCGTCTGGCCGGCGTCCTGCTGAGGAAGGATGGTGTCCGGCGAAGCGTCGTTCTGCTCGGCGGTGTCGCCGGTGGCGTCCTGCTGAAGCAGAGTGTCGTCGGGCATTGCGTCCGACTTGACGGCAGCCTCATGGCCGTTGTCGCTGGCCGAGAGGTCAGGCAGGCCGGCGTCAAGGACGATGCCGGTATCCTGCTGGTGGGCGAAGTCGTTTAAGGCGCTCGTGTCAAACGAGCAGCCGACGACCAGAGTAGAGATGACGCAGATCGTCAATCTCATTTTTTTTCCATCCCACTTGGCGCGAAGCGCCTGTGGGTTCAAGGCGTGTCGGAGTCTGATACCAGGAAAAAAGGCTAAAATAAGCCTGCTTTCTTGGTATCAGAAGCTCCAAAATTGTAAAAGAACAGGGTATAATAGCACAAAAAACAGCAAAAGTCAACCTCTTGTCGTAATTATTATCAATGTTGGAAGTTATTTTTTGCTTACTTTTGTTCCCTCTTTACTGTCTTCAACCTTATATCCCATTCCTTCAAGTTGTTTTCTTAGCTGGTCGCTATCTTCCCAGTTTTTATTTTTGCGGGTTTCGTCTCGCTGGTTAACCAGTTTTTCCGCTTCAATCGGCAGTTTAATTGTTTCTTCCACATATTCGCCGAGTTTCAGTCCGAAAATTTTATCAAATTTTAATAAATGTTTTTTTGATATTCTTTCCTGCCGGATCGCCTGCCAAACTTCAGCCAGGGCGGCCGGCGTATCCAGATCATTGTTGACGGTTGTCAAAAATTCCTGCAAAAACGTTTCTTCATCGCTTGTTTCCCGTTCATCCGGAATCGCGTCAAAAGATTTATAAAGATGAATCAGTCCTTTTTGCGCGGCTTCCAAAGCGTCCCAGGAAAAAGTCAGCTGTTTTCTGTAGTGAGTTTGTAATAATAAATACCGGTAGGCGAGAGGTAAGAACCCTTTTTCTTTTATTTTTTCCAGCGTCAGGTAGTTTTCCGACGACTTTGCCATTTTTTCGGTTCCGGAAATCAAAAATTCGCCGTGCATCCAATAATTTGCCAAGGGCTTGCCGTTTGCCGCTTCGCTCTGGGCGATTTCGTTGGTGTGGTGTATATGCACATGGTCTATGCCTCCGCAATGAATATCAAACGGCTGGCCGAGAAATTTTTCGGACATGGCCGAACATTCAATATGCCAGCCCGGGAATCCCACGCCCCAGGGGCTTTTCCATTCCATCTGTCTTTTTTTAATTGAGTTTGAAAAAAGTTTATCGCCCTTCGGTACGCTCAATTTCCATAAGGCGAAATCGTTGATGTTTTTTTTCCCGCCCATGTCTATGCGCGCGCCGGCTTTTAATTTCTGATTCTGCAGATTGGCCAGCTTTCCGTAATCGGGCAGTTTTGTGGTGTCAAAATACACGCCGTCGTCGGTTTTATAGGTGAACCCTTTTTTTTGCAGTTTTTTTATCAAACTGATCTGCTCTTTAATATGGTCGGTGGCTTTCGGCATTATGTCGGGCGGCAATATGTTCAGTTCGCTTAAATCTTTTTTAAAAGCCTGGGTATAAAATTCGGCTATTTCCCACGCGGTTTTGCCTTCGCGCGCCGCGCCTTTTTCCATTTTATCTTCGCCGGTATCCGAATCGCTGGTTAAATGTCCGACGTCGGTGATGTTCATTATATGTTCAACTTTGTATCCGTTATATATGAGCACCCTTTTTAAAATATCTTCAAAAACGTAGGTCCTCAAATTTCCGATATGCGCATAGTTGTAAACGGTGGGACCGCAGGCGTATATTCCGGCCTTGCCTTTTTTGATAGGTTTAAAAATTTCAATTTTTCTGCCCAGGGTGTTGAAAATGTTTATTGCCATATTTTGTGATATTAGTTTTTCGGTATTCATAGTTTACATCATTTATCCCCAGTTATCAACATCTCCGCTACCATTACTTTTCAAATTCTGCTATAATTATTATGTACTAAAACTTTTATGCCTTTTTTTAAGCCAAAGTCATTTTTAGGAATAGATATCGGCGCGGGCGGAATCAAGCTGGTTGAATTGCGCCAGGAAAAAAACAGGCCTGTTTTATTTACCTACGGACTCACATCCGAAAGGCAAGATGTGCACAGGCTGGCGGTTGGCGGCAAAGAAAAAAATATAACCGAACTGATGAAAAAAGAAAGCAATACCGGCGAGGCGGAAAAAAACGTGAAGGCCGTGCCCGATAATATGGGCGATAAACAGGTTGAGAAATACGCCAATACCATCAAAGCCGTTTGCAGAGCCGCAAAAACCACTTCCAAAAGCGCCACCGTGGGTTTGCCGGTTTCTTCTGTTTTCCACGCGGTGGTAACTTTGCCGATGGTTAAAAAAGAAGAACTTGACCATATATTAAAGGCGGAGATAAAAAAATTATTGCCGATGCCTTTGGAAGAAATGGCGCTTGATTATCAGGTAATCAAAGGGGATACTGTCGAAAAAACACAGCGCATTCTGGTCAACGCGGTGCCACACAGCCTGATAGATTTTTATTCCAAGGTTTTTCAACGCGCCGGATTGGTTTTGGACGCTCTCGAACCTGAATCCACGGCGCTAACGCGATGCCTCATAGGCCGCGATCAGGCGGTATCGATGCTGATTGATATCGGCGCGGAAAGAACGAATTTTTTTATCATTGACCAATCCGTGCCGGTAACGCACCAAACCATAGAATCCGGAGGCATTAAAGTTGATAAAATCCTGCAAAACATATTGGGCGTGGATTCTGAATCGGTTGAGCAGGTTAAATACGACCTTTTTGACTATTTATCTTTGCCGAAGGAAGGCAATGTTTTAAGCGAGCAGAAATTTCTTGACATCTTCATGCCCGTCGTTGACCCAATTATGAAAGAAATTGACATCAGTTTTGAATTGTATTTCCGCCAGACGGGAAACGCGGGAAAGCATCCCGAAAAAGTCATTCTCACCGGCGGCATGGGTTTTATGCCGTATCTTGCCCAATATATATCGGAAAAATTCAAGATTAAATCGTACGTCGGCGACCCGTGGGCAAGGGTCGTGTATCAGGAGGGTTTGAAATCCGTTCTGCACCAGATCGGCCCCAGAATGTCCGTGGCCATCGGTTTGGCGTTGAAAAACGTGATATAATTTTCTTGATGTAAATAATTTTTTGCAATATGGCGACCAAGAAAGAAGCAATGGGCACGCATGTGTTAATAGTGGAAGACGACACTTTTTTAGCCGAAATTTATCAAAAAAAATTTGAAATGGAGGGTTTCCGCGTAAGCGTCTCAAATAACGGGGAAAAAGGCTTGGCCGACGCTAAAAAGAAATTACCTGATATCATATTATTGGATATCCTTCTGCCGAAGCTGGACGGTTTTGCCGTATTGGCCGGTTTAAAAGCGGACGCCGCCACAAAAAAAATCCCGGTGATTTTGCTCACGAATCTGGGGCAGAAAGACGACGTTGAAAAAGGTTTGGAAGACGGAGCGGAGGATTATCTGATTAAAACCCATTTCAAACCGTCCGAAGTTGTTGATAAAGTCAGAAAAATATTGCGGAGGCAGTAGTATCATGATATAATTATGTTGCCTTTAACCGGCAACAGAAAATATGGGAAAATTATTTTCAAATTGGAAGGGGGTGAAATTATGAATAAGAAAGGTTTCACTTTGATCGAGTTGTTGGTTGTTATCGCTATCATCGGTTTGTTATCAACCTTGGCTGTAGTAGCCTTGGGCAACGCCAGAATAAAGGCGCGCGATGCAAAACGCTTAGCCGACCTCAAACAGATGCAAACTGCATTAGAGCTTTATTACACTGACCAAAACCAATATCCGCCATTAGTAGGCGACGGTAAATTGGGAGTAGGAAATAACGCTTGTTTGAATGCAACTGGATGGACGGCAATTGGATGTGGAAGCCCGTACATGGGAGTCGTCCCGGTTGACCCGGGTCCAGGCGTCACTAGCTATACATACAGTGTCGCTAGCAGTACCGGTTATACCATTCACGCCCAACTGGAAGGAACTATGAATGGATTAGGGCCAGGCATCATCACTTTAACTCCGTCAGGAATTCAAGCCGGATCAATATAGTTTTCAAAAAACCGAGGCCTCCGAAATGGGGGCTTTTGTTTTTGGCAATGTATGTTATAATTACAGTAGTTAATTGGATAACTTATAAAAAATGGATTTCCTGATTTACCCGGGCTGGGTTTTTTATCTGTTTATATTTTTGATGGGTTTGGCCCTGGGCAGTTTTTTGAACTCCTGGATTTGGCGAACCAGGGAAAATATAAGGATAAGCCGGGGCAGAAGCATGTGCCCGCATTGCCGGAGACAGCTGACATGGTATGAAAACATCCCCGTTTTTAGCTATGTTTTTTTGTTCGGCCGATGCCGGACATGCAAAAAAAGCATCCCGTGGCATTTTACATTTGTTGAAGCGGGGACGGCCTTAATTTTCACATTTGTCGCGTGGTTTCATGTAAACAGCGCCAACTTTGTGCCCGCGAATTTTTTGAGGGACATAATTTTTGTGGCCCTGCTTATCGTCATATTTGTCTTTGATGCGCTTTATGAAGTCATTCTTCCCGGAGTGGTGTGGTTCGGCGCGATTGCGGGTTTTGTGTTTAATTATTTTTTTCTTCACTATAGTTTACAATCTTTGCTCATCGGTGCCGTGTTCGCGTGCGGTTTTTTTCTGCTTCAGTATGTTGTATCAAAAGGCGCGTGGATAGGCGGCGGCGATGTGAGAATGGGTTTTATGATGGGGATTTGGCTGGGATGGCCTGTGGTGTTGATAGCATTGGGAATAGCGTATATCGGGGGCAGTATAATAAGTTTGGGGCTGGTCGCGTTGAAAAAGCAAAGATTTTCCAGCACCACTCCGTTTGGAACATATCTGGCGCTTGGAACTTTTGCGGCGATGTTTTGGGGGCAGGCGATCGTTAATTGGTATTTGGGGTTTTTAAAATAAGTTTACTGCCGTGCGCCTTGTGTCTGTCGTCTATTATTTTTTCGCTTTACTTGCATTTAGACGGGCCGTCGTATTAATTTTTCTTCGCTGCGTATGCGCACACCCGCAAGCGACCTCAAACCGGCAAGCGTACTCGTCTCAGAAAAATTAATACGACGGCCCTTGAAGTAAAATATATGACACTTTTCAATGAATTAAAAAACAGAGTTGAGCATTTGCGAAAACAAATAGATGATCTGCGTTATCGGTATCATGTTTTGAATGATCCGGAAGTGACGGATGCCATGTATGAAGGTTTGATGGATGAACTGCGGAAAATTGAATTGGAAAATCCGGAATTAATTACCTTGGATTCGCCAACGCAGCGCGTGGCGGGAAAACCTTCGGAAAAATTTGAAAAAGTTATCCACAGCGTGCCGCAGTGGTCTTTTAATGATGCTTTTGAAGAGCAGGATATTTTGGATTGGGAAGAAAGAATAATGAAAATTTTGGAAAAAGAATTGGGTTCGCGGCCGAAGGATTTGGATTATGTCTGCGAGTTGAAAATTGACGGTCTGCACATGGTTTTGACGTATATAAACGGCGAGTTGAAAACGGCGGCCACGCGCGGGGACGGCAAGGTGGGGGAGGATGTAACGACAAATATAAAAACAATCTGGTCCGTGCCTTTAAAGTTAAAAGAAAAAATAGATTTGGTTGCCGAGGGCGAGGTTTGGCTGGACAAAAAAATGTTGGAAAAAATTAATGTTGAAAGAAAAAAAATTGGCGAAGCGCTGTTTGCAAATCCGCGCAATGCGGCGGCCGGCACGATCCGCCAGCTTGATCCGGCGATTGTGTCCGCGCGGAAATTGTCTTTAACGGCGTACGACATTTCCAGCGAGAATGCACCTCCCACACAGAAAGAAGAACTGGAAAAATTGAAATATCTGGGATTTAAAACGGACACGCATTGGAAAGTGTGTAAAAATATCGGGGAGATTTTACAGTTTCACAATGATTGGGAAAAAAGAAAAACCACTCAGGAATTTTGGATAGACGGCGTGGTGATAAAAGTAAATCAGAAAAAATATCAGAATGCTTTGGGTTTTACGGGCAAGGCACCGAGGTGGGCGATTGCGTATAAGTTTCCGGCCGAGCAGGGGACAACCAAAATAAACGAGGTGATTTGGGGCGTCGGGCGCACAGGCGCCATTACGCCGGTGGCTGTGATGGATCCTGTGAAGCTTGCCGGCACAACCGTTACTCATGCCACTTTGCATAACTTCGATGAAATCCAGCGTTTGGGGGTGAAAGTCGGTGATACGGTGGTGGTGGAAAAAGCCGGGGATATTATTCCAAAAGTGATGCGGGTTTTGGATAAAATGCGCACCGGCAATGAAAAAACAATCAAAGAGCCTGCGAAATGCCCGGTTTGCGGCAGTCCGGTGAAAAAGAAAGAAATTTCCGATAAAAAACAGGGGGCTTCTGTCGCTGTTTTCTGCACCAATCCGAATTGCTATGCCCAGCAGACAAAAAATTTAATTCATTTCGTTTCAAAATCCGCGTTTGATATAGATGGCATGGGAGAAAAAATCGTGGAGACTTTAATTGACGAAGGTTTGATAAAAAATCCGGCGGATATTTTTACTTTGACGCAGGGTGATTTGGAGCCATTGGAAAGATTCGCGGAAAAATCCGCTTCCAATTTAATTAAAGCAGTTGACGAATCAAAAAATATCACTTTATCAAAATTTATCAATGCCCTCGGCATCCGCCATGTGGGCGAAGAAACGGCGGTGAAATTAGCGGAGCGTTTTGGAGATCTGAAAAAAATAATGAGCGCCGAGTTGGAAGATTTAGAAAAAATTGACGATGTCGGCCCACAGGTGGCAAGTTCTATTCTTGAATATTTTCACGATAAAGAAAATATAAAAATAGTTGAGGAATTATTGAATAACGGCGTGAAAATTCAGCACGACATTAAAAAATCCGGCAAATTTAACGGGAAAACATTTGTGATTACCGGCAGTTTGGACACAATGAGCCGAGAAGACGCAAAAGAAAAAATCCGCGAACTGGGCGGACAGGTTTCGGAGAGCGTGGGCAAGAAAACGGATTATGTTGTTGTGGGCCATGAGCCGGGAAGCAAGTATGAAAAGGCGAAAAAGTTGGGAGTGAAAACGGTGGATGAACATGAATTTCTGAAATTGATTAAAGTATGATATAATTATTGAGTTCTTGTTAGCGTGCTTTTGTCATTCTGAGCGCAGCGAAGAATCCCTTTTCGTAATATGAAAAAGCGCGAATATTACGTATACATTTTAGCAAGCGACAGCGGAACATTATATATTGGAGTAACAAATGATCTGACCAGAAGAATTTCCGAGCACTAGCATGGCCTTTTTGAAGGATTTACAAAAAAATATAAATGTCACAAGTTGGTTTATTTCGAAAATTATTCTGATATTGAACAGGCTATAGCGCGAGAAAAATATTTAAAAGGTTTGCTAAGAATAAAAAAAGAACTATTAATAAAATCAATTAATCCTGGGTGGAAGGATTTGAGTAATGAATGGGTTTAAAGGGATCCTTCGCTGCGCTCAGGATGACAGTGTAAAACAATTTGTGTCAAATTATGTACATCCGCTGGTTTAAAGATTTAACCATAAAGGATATACCTTCAGTGGGAGGGAAAAATGCATCTCTGGGCGAGATGTATTCTAAACTTGCCACAAAAGGAGTTCCGGTTCCAAACGGCTTTGCCCTTACCGCCGACGCGTACTGGGCGTTTTTGGCTGAAAATAAATTGGATAAAAAAATAAAGGATACTTTGAAAGATCTGGACAAGAAAGACGTGCATGCGCTGTCTGTGGCCGGAGCGAAAGTGCGCCAGATGATTTTGTCTTCGCATTTTCCGAAAGAAGTAAAAAATGAAATTGAACAAGCCTATAAAAAACTTTGCAAATTATCCAAAAAACCGAGAGTTGACGTGGCCGTGCGCAGTAGCGCCACCGCCGAAGATTTGCCGGATGCCAGTTTTGCGGGTCAGCAGGAATCATATTTGAATGTGTGCGGCGAGGCCGAGCTTATGACCGCGACTAAAAAATGCATCGCGTCATTGTTCACCGATCGGGCGATTTCGTACCGCGAAGACAAAGGTTTTGACCACATGGCCATCGCACTGTCTGTCGGCATTCAGGAAATGATTCATTCGGACATCGGACAGAGCGGGGTGATGTTTACCTTAGACACCGAATCCGGATTCAAAGGCGTTGTTTTAATAAACGCGGCCTACGGTTTGGGCGAATACGTCGTAAAAGGACGGGTTACCCCGGATCAATATTATGTTTTTAAAAACGGACTTAAAGAAGGGTATAAATCAATAATAAGCCGCCGGCTGGGTTCAAAAGAAGTTAAATTGGTTTACGAAAAAAACGGCGGCACCAAACAGGAAAAAGTTAAGATGCCCGATCAGAAAAGATATTGTTTGCATGATAACGAAGTTCTCCAGCTTGCAAAATGGGGAGTGATTATTGAAGAACATTACAATCACCCCATGGACATTGAATGGGCCAAAGACGGCGGAACCGGAAAATTATATATCGTGCAAGCCCGTTCCGAAACCGTTCGTTCCAGAGAGAATGTAAATATCATCGAGCAATACAGTTTAAAAGCAAAAGGGAAAATAATTTTAACGGGTTCAAGTGTCGGACAGAAAATCGGCCAGGGAAAAGCCCGAGTAATAAATTCTCCCAAGCAGATGAAGTCGTTCAAACCGGGCGAAGTTTTGGTTACCAGAATCACCGATCCCGACTGGGAACCGATAATGAGAATAGCCAGCGCGATTATCACCGAACAGGGCGGAAAAACATCACATGCCGCGATTGTCAGCCGGGAACTGGGCACGCCGTGCATTGTCGGCGCAGTCAAGGCCAGGCAAGTGATAAAAAACGGCGAAGAAGTGACGGTTTCCTGCTCGGAAGGCGAAGTGGGCTATGTGTATAAAGGATTATTGCCTTTTGAAGTTACCAAGACCGAAATAAAAAAATTGGCAAAAACCAGAACGAAAATAATGATGAATGTCGGCGATCCGGACAGCGCGTTTGCGTTGTCGGCGTTTCCAAACGACGGTGTCGGCCTTGCCCGCGAGGAATTTATCTTTATGAATTTCGTCAAAATCCATCCCATGGCTCTTGTGAATTATAAAAACATGAAAGGGGATGTGAAAAAGAAAATAGACGAATTGACCGTCGGCTATAAAGACAAAACCAAGTTCTGTGTGGATAAGTTGGCCGAAGGTTTTGCTTTCATCGCGTCCGCGTTTTATCCCAACGACGTGATTATCCGCCTGTCCGATTTCAAAACAAACGAATACGCGTCTTTAATCGGCGGAACTGATTTTGAACCGAAAGAAGAAAACCCGATGATCGGCTGGCGCGGGGCTTCAAGATATTACGATCCGAAATACAAACCCGGATTTAAACTGGAATGCGAAGCCATAAAAAAAGTCCGGGAAGAATGGGGAGTGAAAAACGTGATCGTCATGGTGCCTTTCTGCCGGACGGTTGAAGAAGGCAAAGAAGTTTTGAAAACAATGAAGGAGTTCGGCTTGGAGCGAGGAAAAAACGGTTTGCAGGTGTATATGATGTGCGAGATTCCTTCAAACGTGATTTTGGCAAAAGAATTTTGTGAAATTTTTGACGGGTTTAGTATTGGTTCAAACGACCTTACACAATTGACTTTGGGAGTGGATAGGGATTCGGCGCTGGTAAGCCATGTTTATGATGAAAAAAATGCCGCGGTTAAAACTTTGATAAGACAGGTTATACAAATCGCGCATCAGTATAAAAAGAAAGTCGGAATTTGCGGACAAGCTCCGAGCGACTATCCGGAGTTTGCCGAATTTTTGGTGCAAGAGGGGATAGACAGTATTTCTTTAAACCCAGACACCGTTTTGAAAACCCGCATACGCATTGCGGCTATGGAGCATAAAGTTCCGGTGAAGGCACCGACGTTTAGAATAGCCATGGCGTCAAAACTGCTTTTGATTTTCGGGGTAATAGGTTTGATGACGGCGCTGGGCGGTTATACCTGCCAAACGGTTCAGAATGATTTGTCGGGAACTTCAAACTATATGAAAAATGAATTGGATGCGGTGAGGGCGAAAGCGAAACAGGATGCATTAAAACAAATGAAAGAAACGCAGGTCCAGCAAAAAACGGTTTACAGTGAAGACAGTTTTGTAAAATTCAGCTTGACTTACCCGGCAAATTGGCTGGTAAGTCATGGATCGGATTCGATTAAATTTTATTCTCCGGATCAAAAAAATTGGTTTACTGTCGCTAAAGGCACGGCGGCCAATATTCCCGATAATCAAAGCACCGAATCAAGCTGGCAGAATTATCTGGTAAAGTCTTATATGGTTTCAGCCAAGGATGATTCGGCTTATAAAGTTTTGGAAGTTTATCCCAATAGTTATAAAAACACCAGTATAATAGCGTTGAAAGGGGATAGTGGAAATTTTGATGAAATAATGGCGTCTGTTACGGGATTTGCGATAAATAAGTAGCCGTTGACATTTTCTTCTTTTCCTTGTATAATTTTTTTGCATTCAAAATATACAATTTGGGTCGGTAGTTCAACTGGTTAGAGCACTGCCCTGTCACGGCAGAAGTTGCGGGTTCGAGTCCCGTCCGACCCGCAGTTCGCAACGAAGTGAGTCTAAAAGCTCACTTTTTAGTTTTCTTAAGGGTAATCTGCCTAGTTCTAGCGTGAAATATTTTTGCTCAATCGGTTTTATATTATTCTCGGTTGCTATTAGCCATTTCTTCGGTTCAATAACAAGTTTTCTGTCTTTTAATGACAAGTGTGCTAAGATTAGCCAGCATTTTTTTAATCAAAAAAAGATGTGCATTGTTTGTGCACCTTCGCTATATACGAATTATATGTTAAGGTGTAAAGTTAAGTAGTTAAATAAGTGTTAAATTAATATCTATATGGAAAACAAATTTAAAAAAGGACTAATTTTGGGCGGATTGTTGGCGGCCGCGGCTGTGCTGGGGTTCGCGATGACCAAAGAAGGGAAGGAGCTTACGGAAGAGTTACAAAAAGATCTCAAAACTCTGGCTAAACATTTGAAAAAAAATCTCCATCAACTGGAAGATGTGACGGAAGAAAGTTTTGATGAATTAGCTACCAAGGTAGTAGAGGAATATGCAAAAAAGAAGGAGCTGGCCAGTGATGTTAAAAAGGCGCTGATAAACGCTCTGCAAGCAAAGTGGCATGAAATGGAGGCAGAGTATCTGGCCGACAAACAAGAAGAGGGTATAAGGAATAATAGATAAATTTATTCATTAAGATAAACTATATGCAACCAGCAACAGACCCAGGAGATGATAAAATAACTAAAGAGGTGAAAGAAACCGTCAAAGAAGAAGCGCACGAAGCGGCGAAAGCGGGAGTGGAAGAAGCAAAAAAAGACGTGGCCGCCGAGGAAGACGCGAAGAATTGAGTATATTATTTTTTAAAAAAAAGATTAATAAAATACCCAAGCAGTCTCCATATTCCGTTTGAGCTAATTCAAGAATACACCGCTCACACTTTTTCAAAACAAAACATCCGCCAATATGGCGGATGTTTTTATATATTTCATCAGGCTACTCGTCAGCTCTAAAAAATTTTAGTGCTCACGAGTAGTGTAGCCTGATGATAGCGCTTCTTGCTCGCCGACCGATCGACGGTTGCGGGCTAGCGGAGCGGCAAGATGCCGGCCATGTGCAGCTCGAGCGTGAGCTTCCACAGGCCGCCGCGCACGCTGGAGTTCTCGAACCCCCAGCTGGAGTCGGTCCTCCCGGTGCGGTTCCACAGCTCCGTGGCCTCCTTCGCGACCACGAGGAACTCGTTGGGCGACATCTTCGTCGTCGCCACGACGATCCCGCACTCCTCGCGTCCCGGGAGGCGGATGTAGACCACCACCTTGTCGGGCTGGGTGAGCCCGATGAAGATGTTGTCGGCGGGAATTCCCATCCGGCGGAGGAGCTCGTGGGTGAAGAGAGCGTCCGTAATTTCAACCGGCACATTTTTCGGTTTCATTTCTTCCTCTTCGTTTCGTTAAGGCTCTAGGCCTTTTTTGTAAGCAAGGCTTAGTTACAAGCCCAGTTTTAGGCACAACATTAATTATGCAAAAAATTTGGCTTGTAAATATTAAAAGAACAAAACAGTATACCATAAAAAATGGCTTTTGTCAATAGTAATAGATGACTATTATGAAAAGAACGTATTTTGCCACATTTTAGCCAAACTTAAATATATTAGCCAAGACAAAAGTTCCCACTTCGTCCCATGCGATCCGCCCACATTTTTATAAAACAAAAAACACCCACCAAAAAAGCGGGTGTTTTTTTTGAGGAACCATTCAGTTTACAGGCTGATATTTTGTGTAACAGTTCCGGAAGCTTTTATTTCAATTCCTTTAACCCATTTTTCTGCCGACGTGTCCGAATTTGAAACTTTAAGATCGTAGGTTCCGGGTTTTAATTTGAAGTCAAAATTGGATGTGTAATAGCCTGCGCATTGGAGGCTGTTATCAGTTGTGCCGGGAGCATAGACGCAGATGTCGCTTGCTTGCTTATCCTGTCCGTCGGAACCGGTTACTTTTACAGATAGCACGCCTTCCAACAAGGTGACTGTTTTGCTAACCGTTTTTGAAGCCTCAACCGTAATTCCCTTAACCCATGTTTCCTCGGATGTTTCTCCGTTTTTTACTTTTAAATCATATGTTCCCGGAGCCACAGTGAATTCAAAATCAGCCGTGTAAAAACCGGCGCATTGCAGACTGTTATCAGTGACGCCTTGGGGATAAAGACACATGTCGCCGGCTTGCAACGGTTGTCCGTCGGCTCCGATCGTGGAAACTTTCAGCGTACCCTGGGCAAACGAAACTGTTTTTGCGAGTGTTTCCCCGTCTTTAAGTTCAATGCCTTTGAGCCATGTTTCCGGAGTAACGCCGGTATTTTTAACTTCAAGATCATATGTTCCGGGTTTCAATTTAAAATCAAAACTGTCGGTATAAAATCCGGTGCAGATTAAAGCATTTTCGGTTTGGCCTGCGGAGTAGACGCAGATGTCGCTGGCCTGAAGCGGTTTGCCGTCGGCGCCGGTTACCGAAACCTTTAATCCGCTTTTTGAAAAAATAATATCTTTTTTGGTTACTTGGTCGGTGGCGACCGCAACTCCGCTCAAAGTGTTTGCCCCAAGTCCTTCCAGAGATGTCGCCTCAATATCATAAGAGCCTGCCGGTAGCATTAATTGCACGTGTTCTCCCTGTTCTTCCTTTACCAGACTTCCATTCTGAGAAATTTTAACATCCATAAATATCGGTTCACCTTTAACTGTTTTCCCATATAAATCAAGATTGTATTGCAAGGCTTTTTTTAAAATATTTTGCATGGCATTCATGAATTCGGTGGCGTTATTTGCGCCGACTACTTGTCCGCCCGAAGGATCGGTTATGCATTTTAGAGTGTCCAGTTCAGTTTTTGTCATGCCGAAACCAACGACATCAATTTGATTTACTATCCCGCCTGCCTGAAGCGCTTGGGCGGCCGCGCACGGGTCGCCATTACAGCTTTCCAACCCATCCGTGACCAACACCACAACTTTCTGGCCGGTTACGTCTTTTTTAAAATCACTCACGGACTGCGTCAAAGAATAGGCGATAGGGGTGCTTCCCAACGGTTTAAGATCCTTAATTTTGGCTTTCATCGCATCGGCTTTAATTTGATCCATTGGAATTTCAACAACCGAGTTTGTACATTCTTTATTTTGATGTCCGTAAATGCGCAGAGCCACCTGAAGCAAATCTTTGGTATTCAAATCATCAATAATTTTATTCATGGATTCTTTAGCCACGTCAATTTTTGTTTTGCCGCCAATCAAGTCGGCCATACTTCCGGAGTCGTCCAAAATCAACTCAATCTGTGTTGTGCTTTGCGGAGGCAGGGCAGCGGTTGAAGTTGCGATAACCGTCGAAGTTTGTGTTGAACTCGCTTCCGGGACGGGCGCAACGTTTTGAGTTTTTGAATTTTGACTGGCGTCGGGCGCATTTTCCTGTTTTGCGGTTTGGCTGGTGTTGCCGCATCCGCCAAACATTATTGTCATTGCAACGACGGCCGAAAGCGCGGCTAAAGAATATTTCTTATCCATACGGTAATGAATATAAATTAATTTTTATATAAAACTTAACCAAAGGCTATTTGTTGATCTTCCCGGACTGGCTCCTGAAACCTATCCAAATGCCATTGGGATCTTTTATCATCCCCATTGCAAAATGTCCGTCATCGGTATCTCTCTCGACCAAATTCATGGCAATAGGCGCGCCCTTTTTAACCAGCTCATCAAATATTTTTTTGACGTCGTCAACCAAAAACATCAAATGGTCCAGTTCGACGCCGTCCATTTTATACGGAGTATACAGCTTGCAATCTTCGGAATAATACATCATGTTCAATCTTTGCCCCGTCTGCTCGTCTTGCAGGCTTATGATCTGTTCTCCTGGCATATGACTGCGTCTGTCGATAATCTTCAGACCCAGGTCCTCGGTATAGAATTTTAATGATTTATCCAAATCTATTACTCTTATAGCTACGTAGCTTAGTCCCATAGTGATTAGTTAAATGAATTAGTGTCGTTTATTTTATCATTGTTTTAAACATTATTCAAATTAAAAACACCGCCAATCTGGGAGCCGAGATTCGTGAGAATCGCGGCTGTGCCTCCAGCGTACGCTTGTTTCGTCGGCGATGTTCGCATGGCCAGCCGCGTGGCACACTAGGGCACGGTTTATTCGGGGGGGGGGTGGCAAATTGAATTTATTTTTGATATTATTATGAATGTATATTAAATATATTCTCATTTATGAAAAAAGTTGCCTGGTCATTCGCCATATTATTCGGGTTTAGTTTGTCTGTAGTTTCCTGCGCCAAAGCCGCACTGTTACGAACCGTTTTGCCCGCGGTCAGAAATTTAACCCCGGTGTCAACTTCGACAACCAATACTTCAAATTCGGATAACATAAAAACGCTTGCCACTTCCACCAGCGCGACACAGCCGGCAACAAGCGCCACGCATGCGGATTCGCAATATAATTTTTCCGGCACTTCCGCCGCATCAGTTAATAATTCGTCTGAAAATCAGAGCGGGAATACTAATCAGACAATTAATATTCAACAAAAAGTTCAGATGCACAACGCCAATCTCGGATTTCCGGTTGCTCTTTCAGAAGACATCGGCGCCGAATTATCCGTTTGCGATATCGGTTCATACTGTAGCGGCGATATGGGCAGTCTCCATTGGGAGAAGGACGCCGCCGTCACCGTTGGGGATATGAAAAGGGGATTGTCTTGGTACACAAATGATAATCAAGTTAAAGACGGCCTGCTTGAAATATCGTTGATGCCGTTTGACAGTTCCTGGCCGAGCAAGGCAATTTACTCGCAGAATGTTTCCATAGGAACATCCGTTTTTAATTTTCAAACATTATCCAAGCCTTCAAGTTATTCGGTGCCGAAGGTCAGCACCGTTCAGGCGTCCGCTCAGGCATCCGACAAATATGCTGCCGCAAATAAACCGTTGGTGCAGGGTGGCGGAGTGAAAGCTTTTTTTTCCAATATCTGGCAAAAGGCTAAAAATATTTTTCAGGCGCCTTTTAATTTCATCGGTAATTTGTTGAAGGGCAATGCGATTACCGGCAACAAGATTAATCTTGATATTAAGCCGATATATTATCTGCGGGTCATTCCGCTTATCAATGGAAAAATCGCCGGCGCTCCGACCAATCAGGTGACTGTTAAAATGGTTGATCCCCCCGGCGGCTTTACTTTCTATACTCCGCCGAAAATTTATGAAATAAAAATAAAAGAATTTCAGCCTCTGCTGGCTCCGGACAAAGGCGTTTGCACACACCGCATGATTCTTGATACGGACGCGTATATGCCCAAGGCCGGCGGGATCGGTTATGAATTAAAAAAAGCCGGCGATACTATTTGTCCGGCGCCGTTTATGGGAATAGGGGAGAAGGCCTGGTATGAACAGCTTTGGGACGGCCTCAAAAGCGGTTTGAGCTGGGTTTCTAAAGCATACTCCGATTTAAAGTCAGCCGTCGTTGACGTGGTCGGCAGCGTGGCGTGCGCCGGCGACAGCACCTGTAAAGAAGCTCTGTCTGCCGGTCTTGATATCGGCCTTACGGCTTTGGGAATTCCTCCGACCATTCCTGACTTCAGTCAGTTATCCGATCAGGGGTTGGGTTATTTGGCCAGTGAAATTTCTTCGCAGGTCGGTTGTCCGGATGCGGTTTGCACGAGTTTAATAAAAGATAATTTAAAAAAAGCCATTGACCAGTCCGGTGCCGGCGGTATTGGCGGCGGCTGTATGGACACGAATGCCGCCCATGACATGGGAATAGAGCCGGTTTGTCTGGTGCCTGCCAGCGCCAAGGCGCATTGGGATCCGGCCGCAACTTACCGCGACGCCAAAGTGACTTTGCAGGTTTACAGAAATTATGTTGATGATCCCAATGACAACTCAACATCAACGAATTACAGAATCGATTTGAGCAATCAGGGATACAATGCCGGTCCGGTAGGGGGCTGGATACTGAATATCGAACCGGACGATGAAAAAATGCAGATAAACCAGCCGTTGCAGGGGGAATTGTTTGACTACAAATCTTTACCGCTTCCGCACATGCAAAAAGGACAGACCATGGACATTCCAATAAATTTAGTGGCTTCGGAATATTGGGTGCCGGGGCATAAAGAATTGATGCACGGTTGGAGTACGGTTATTTATCACGACGGCTGGCCGCAATATCAGTATGATGATTGGTGGCTGTTCTATTACGGAGCTAATTTGTCTTTCTCGGCCCGCGTTAATGGTTGTCCTTATGGAGGAGATGACAATTCGTGTGTAATTAGTTCTGACGTATTCAATACAGCTTTACCGATGACTTTGAATCCTTAATTTGATTCTACTTCGTTCTGGAAACGACCCTTTTTATTCCTTATCATCTCAACATCATCTGCGGTTCTGTTAAGTTGCCTCAATGCGTATTTTACGTTTTCTTCCATCTGCTGCGATCCGGGCGAACCGGATCCTAGTATTTTTATGGTCATATGGTTTGTGATTATTAATCATCGTTATATAATACATACTCCGTTAGTAGGAATTAACTAATTATATTATAGCATGAATATTTTTTAGTTTGTCAAGCCTTTTATGGTTGTAACCAAAAGAGGAGTGTTTTTGTATAAATAATTAGCGGTCCAGCTTGACTGACCGCTTAGTTTGTGGTAATATCATTTGTTGTCGATTGACAGTAATCGCGGCCGGTAAGTGCCGGTACGCGTAAAAATATTTGGGCAGTTTTACGGTAGATGGAAAAGGGAGGAGACAAGTAGTATGACGGACAGGAGACCTGTTAAGGTCGCGCCTCAGCCGAGGCCGGCGTGTCCCGTTTGCCAGCACCCGTTGGTTAGCGACGGGTCGGATGCATGCGGGTTCTGCATGGTCAAGATGGAGAATGCCATCAACCATGTGCCCAACCTCAACCCCGAGGACCCGAACGACAAGCGTGAGTTGGAGGACCTGCGCGAGCGGGTGACCCGCGTTCAGCTGGTCCCTCTGGACTTGCTGTTCCGCTGCTACGAGATCATCATGGCGCGGCTCTTCTCGGGTATATCGGTGACTCTGCAGAGCTTCAAGCTCGACCAAATAAACACCGAGCAGAAGCGGGCGGAGAAGCAGGGGAGACAACCCAAGTTCGTCGCCCCGCCGCCGCCAGAGCCGACGGCCGCACCGGAAGAAGAGATGGCGCCAGCTCCGAGCGGTGGCTTCACGGAGGAGGTAACGGTGAACGAGCACGTTCGCACCGCCGCCTACGCTCTTCCACAGACGGTGGCCGAGGACGCCGCGCCCAGCGAGATTGTCATGGTGGCCGACTTCGGCACTCAGGCCTATCGGTCCGGTGGCACCGCCACCGCCCTTGCTCCGCCCCTGCCGGCCGCGCCTTCGACCATTGCGCCGGAGGTGACCAAGCCGGAGCGTCCGAGCAACGTCCAGTCGTTCGTTCACGACGTCGACCCGACGGCCGGAACCGTTGCCGCCATGCCCGCCCTGGGCACCCGGGCCTACCCGATCCTTCCGGATGCTGGTAGGAACGGCGGCACCGCCTCCGCCCTCGCCCCGCCCCTGCCGGCGCCCTACGAGGATGCCTCGCCCGCCGACGCGGAGCCGCCGCGTCCCACCACCCAGCCGCGGTTCTCTTCTCGCCGCGACTAGTACCCCCTTCGTCGCCCTTTCCCTTCGGACCTCGCGCGCGCTTCGCCGCCGCCTGGTCCATTTTTTTTATTTTTTTTCAAAAATTTCGCAACAAAAAAGACCCCGACAATGTTTGGTAAAAGGAAGGAAGCGAAGGAGGGTACGTTTCCTCCAGATACCAAACATTCTCGGGGCCTTAAATTTTTGATAATGCTATTATACCAGTTTTTTCATTTTTGTCAATATCCCGGCTGTGGATATTATGTGATTACTTTACGGCTTCGGCGAGTTTTTCCAGGATCGCCGGGTGTTTTTCAGCAAGTTGAGCCAAAACTTTTCTGTCTATTTCTATACCCTTGGCTTTCAAACCTCCCATAAACTTGCTGTAACTCAAACCGTATTTGCGGATAACCGAGTTGATGCGCACCAGCCAGAGACCGCGGTTGGTTCGTTTCTTAATTCTGCGGTCGGCAAATGCGTATTGGCCGGCCTTGAATTTGGCGATCTTTGCCAATTTTATTTTTGACTTCCTGCCCCAGCGGAAACCCTTGGTGTGTTTTAATATTCCGCGTCGGCGTTTTGCGTGGAGCACTCCACCCTTAATTCTTGTCATACAAAATTTAGTTAGGTAAATTTATTTCCATCACTTTGTGCAACGACTGGCTTGTTACGACGTCGCTTTTTTTATTTCTTCCCACATTTCCGGATTCTCTGCCGTTGAAATGGTTTTGTCCGGCCGTGCGTTTCATTATTTTTCCGGTACGAGTGACCTTGTATCTTTTTGCCGTCGCTTTGTGCGTTTTTAATTTAGGCATATGATTTATCGAAATCATGCCGCGTAACGTCCATTGAGACGCGGCGTTTTTTAAATAAGAATTTATTTTTTAGCCATTATGGCTGTTACTTTATTAAATTGCATTTCTATTTCCTGATCCAGTCTTACCGGCACCAGGCTGTTGACGTTTTGTATAAATTTTTCAACCACGGCCCGCGCCAGATGTTTCTGTTGCATTTCGCGTCCGCGTAAAATTATCTCAATCTTGACTTTATCTCCGTCATTTAAAAATTTTATTGTTTGGGTTTGGCGTATTTCCAAATCGTGGGCGCCGATGCGCAAGGACAATCTTATGCCCTTAACTTCCGTGACATGCGCGTGAGCTTGTTTCAATCTTTCTTCTTTTTCTTGCTGATAGCGGAACTGTCCGAAGTCTATTAATTTTGCGACCGGGGGTTCCGTTTTAGGGTTTATGAGTACGAGATCAAGTTCGTTGGTTCTGGCCAGGCGGATGGCTTCAGCGGTTTTCATAACTCCCAGATTGGCACCGGCGTTGTCTAAAACCAATACTTCGGGCGCGCTTATGCCCTCATTGTGAAAAAAAATCTTTTTCGGTTCCGGTTTGTGTTTTTTGTGCGAAATGCGCATATTGTGATTGAGATCCTGAAACAAGTTCAGGATGACAATATTGATCTGTGGAGGTGGCGAGAGTCGAACTCGCGTCTAGATAACTCCGATTAAACTTTCTACATACATAGTTGCCCTTGGTATTTTGCCAATGCGATAGAAGGGAACAAAAATTGCACTGACTATCCGCTGTACTTTCGCTTGGCATCATGCGGAGATGAAGACAAGTTACTCCCGGTGAGTGACACCGCTTTTAGCTACCGGGTGTTACTAAGGCGATGGGTATAGGCCGTTAGGCCATTACCGGAGCGAAACTGCGATAACCAAACATGTTGGTTAAAGCGACTTTCGCTTTTGAAAATAAGTTGGCACTTATTATGTTTGCTCCACTATTAACGAGGCCGGAGCCGCCTCGGTATGCGGGTTTAACCTTAAGCTTCTATCAAAGCCCGGCACCCCCCTTTTTGGCCTGAGCCATTTCTCTTTTAATATCTTTTTGCTTGATCGCTTCCCGTTTATCATAATTATGCTTTCCGCGGGCTACGGCGATTTCTATCTTTATCAAGCGGTCTTTAGTATATACCTTAAGCGGCACTATTGTCAAGCCTTTTTCCAAAGATTTCCCTTGTAAATAAGCGATTTCTCTTTTGCGCAATAAAAGTTTGCGGCTCTGGGTGGGATCGTAGTCGGGCAGGGGACCGGCGGGCTTGTATTTGCTAATGTGCATGTTTGTGACAAATGCCTGTTTGTTGTGAAAAGTCACAAATGCTCCTTTTAAATTGATTTGTCCCTGTTTGGCGGACTTTGTTTCCTGTCCGGACAACACCAAACCGGCGTCATATTTTTCCATGATTTCGTAATCAAAAAAGGCCTTTTTGTTTTCTGCGAGGTTCATAAGTTTTGTCGATTATATCACAAAAAAACGGCAAAAGCAATTTGGTTGCATTTTGGCGGTTTTTGTAGTATAATATTTTCAATTATATTTTCGGATTTTATGGTAAAATCGTTTTCAATTCACCCCAAACTGGCGGCGGTGGCGGATCTTATTTTGAACGTCATTTTTGTCTGGCTCTTAATGCAGGTGCCTTCCTGGCTGTTTGTCGGGGTTTGGTTTTTTTTCCGCATTGCGATCTGGGCCCTTCTTCTTTGGCTGATGTATTATCCGTCCGAGTTAAGCCGGTGGAAGCATTTGCTTTCGCTGTTTGTCTTTACCGTCGGCTCCGTCTGTTTTCTTTTGTTCATAGAATGGCAGCCGGCGTGGTATATGTTCGGTTTTATTTTCATTTTTTTCACTTTCATGAGTTTCTGGCTCTTGCCGGCTTCAAACGTGAGTCTGACGTCCTTTTTAAAGCCCCATTTGCGCTGGCGCTTTATAATGTCCGTGATCGGTCTGGCCGGAATTTTAGAAGGCATCAATGCCGCCATCGCTTTCCAGCTGGTATATGTGAGCGTCTGGGTCTGGCTGGTTGCCGCCGCGGTTTTATCAACGGCCGTTGCGGTTTGGTGGTGGCTTGAATACGGCATAGAGAGAAATAAAAAACTTCTGGCGCTGGCATGCGTATGGTTCGGCATGATGCTGGAATTTTTATGGGTTATGCAAATTCTGCCTCTGGGTTATCTTGTAAGCAGCCTCGTTCTGGTTTGGTGCTGGTACGTGCTGTGGCTTCTGGCAAGATTCAGTTTAACCAAGGAAGGAATAAATTGGAAAAAACAGATGTGGTTTTTGGGCATCAACGCCGTGCTTTTCGCAAGTTTTTTAATTTTTGCCGTTAAGTGGAAGTAATATTTTATCTTAATATATGTTTCCTCCTCATTTGCCTCCAAAGTCCTGCAATATCGCCCGCCACCAAAAATGGCGTAGATTAAAAATAATTTTCGCTCTTACGATTTTCGCGTTGATCGTCGGCATGTCCGGCGCCTCAATGATGATCGGATGGATCTGGCCCCGTTTTGCCGAGGGCGATACCTGGATTGCTTCGTATGTCCATCCGGCACTATCGCGCGTTCAGATGGAAGACCGCGTGCGCCAGGAAATATCATTGCGTATTGTTTCGGTTTATCAGAGCGAGTCGGCTTTAAACGGAGTAAATTATCTCAAACAAAAAATGGGGGATGCCATTGTCGTCAGTTCGGACGGGTGGGTTGCGATGTACAAACCCGATTATGACGGAAGCTATAAAAATTTTTCCGTTCTGGCCAAAGACGGCCAGGTTTATCAGCTTGAAAACGCCGTGATGGACAAATATTCCGGCGTTCTCTATTTAAAAATAAAAAACGCGCAATTCGATGTCGTGAATTTCAGCGGCAGCATCAGCGCCGGCGAAGACATCTTCGTCTTCAACGATTCCGACTGGTACCACAGTGTCGTGGATTATCCGGTCATGAGCGCAAATGTAATTCCCCATATGGACACCGCTCCGGTTTTGTTTTATTCCCTGGACGGAAAATTCAAATTGGGCGATGTCGTTATTAACAGCCAGGGCACAGTTGACGGCCTTATACAAAACGACGGCTCGCTTTTGTCCAGCGATTACATAACAAGAGTTTTGCCGAATATTTTGAGCGCGCAAACCGTCGTTTATCCTTCGCTCGGCGCGGACGGATGGTTCAGCGAGGAACAGCCGATAGTCGTTGCCAGCAGCAGCGCTTCCGGATTCGCGGTGACTCGCGTTTGGTCCGCGGGCAGCAAGCTTCGCAAAGGGGATATCATCACGGAAATAAACGGGCGCGTTGTTACGGCCGACGATTTATGGTATAATATTACCGGCAACACAACCGTAAGATTGCAAATAATAAGGGCGGGAAAAACCATCGAGATTGAAACGAAGCTCACCGATACGCAAAAACAATAAAAAAAATTTATTAAATATTTTTTAGTTATGTTTAATCTTTTAAAAAAACACATAAAATTAATTTTGTTGTGGGGTTTTGTTTTTGCGGTTTTATCCGGCGGAGTCAGTCTGTTTATGCCCATGCAATACAGCGCGAACAGCCAGGTGCTCATCATTTCAAAAAACCAGACCGGAATAGACCCGTATACCCAGGCCAAGTCGGCGGAAACGATCGGGGCGAACCTGATTCAGATCATGAAAACGACCGATTTTTACGACAAAGTAATGCAGTCGCCGACGGCTTCCTTCGATAAATCGCAATGGCAGAATTTATCGGACCGCGATCAGAGAAAAAAATGGTCAAAGGATTTGTCCGCATCAATGATTTACGGAACGGGCCTGATGGACGTAGTCGCCTACAGCAACACTCAGGATGACGCCGTAAATCTGGCGAATGCAATCACGCAGACAATCGCAAGCCAGGGCTACGAATATGTCGGCGGCGACGTTTCCATCAAAACGGTGGACAATCCGCTCGTTTCGCGCTGGCCCGCCCGCCCGAATTTTCTGTTGAACACCGGAATCGGATTCGCGGTCGGAGTTCTTATCGCAGGCTTGTGGGTATCCAGATACAAAAAACATTTATTCAGCATTAATTAAAAAATATTTTTATGTCCGATCCCGATACAACAAAAGACGAAGCCAAAAAACAAGGCGAGAGATTGGGATTTTTAATTGCGTCGCTTAATCTCGCGGACGATGTCAAGGAATCGCTAATCGCCATCCTGCCGCAGATGACTCCGGACCAGCTAAACAGACTTTCGGCAACTTTGGAGTCGGCGTATCAGAGCGACAAAACCGAGGGCGTTGATCAGAATTTGCAAACCGCTCTGGGACAGATTCAAACCGCCTATGACAAAGAGGTGGAAAGCGCGGATAAAAAAGCGCTCAGCGATTTAAAAAAATTGGAAAAAGATTTGAATGCGAGAAGCGCAAATTAATAAATTTTTATGAAGAAGGGTGAAAATTTGGAAAAAAAGTTTGCCAAGCTGACCGAAAGATATTTGTCGCTCAAAACGGAGTTGTCGGAAATTTTAAAAGAAGGAGCGGAAATCCAACAGGGTCTTAGAAAAGCCATAGATGAAAAAAAGATGGCGGGCATTTTGAATACGATAAAAAAACAATCATAATCAATTTTAAATATGGCTAAAAAGAATAAAGAGAGAGTTAATCCCGAGGGCGAAGCCGGAAATATAGAAGTAAAGCAAAGCCTGCTTGACCGGATTAAGGAGCTTGGTGAAAAACTGAGCGCTCTTAAGGCCGACGAAGCGCGGACTGAAGCACTGGGCAAACATATCACCAGGCTGACAACGGAAGCGAAACGGCTTAGCGTTGACGATAGTAAATTTGTTGAAAAGGCGGATGCGCTGACTGCTAAGATTGAAAAATTTAAACCTAATTTGGAATCTCTTTCAGGAGACGTAGCACAAGTAACGGTTGAAGCGGAAGCATCAGGCACGGAAGCTCCGGCGGCGGATGCGGAAATTCTCGCCGTAGAACCGATGCCTGCGGCGGTGGAACCGGAGAATGCCGAAGTTCTGGCGCCGGCCGAAGCCGTTGCCGCTGCTAAAAGCGAAGCGGGAGAAAAAAACGCCAGAGAGGAGCATCAAGTGGTTGTAAACGCAAAATTCGGCATGCTGATGGAAGCAATGAAAATGGCGGATAAAAAATTGGCGCAAGATCAAAAAAATTTGATTAAGTTTGGGAGTGTTCTAAAAAAATTGAGAGGCATCACGACTGAAATGACAATGTCAAAAAACGAATCCGCTTTTGCCAGGCACCTGACTGACTTTAACACGAAATTTGAGGAAATTTTGGGAAACATTGATCCGGAAGTGCGAAAAATATACGAGTCCAGGACAAAAAAATTGCCGCAACCCGAGGCCTTCGCGGCCCAAACGGAAAATCCAGTGGAACCCGCGGCAACGGCGCCTGTGCCCGCAGAAGCCGGGCCGTCTCCGGAAAAGGCAAAAGAAATTGAGGAACTGAAAAAAAGGTTTAAAGAAAACGGTAAACAAGTAAACGCCCAAATTATTGAGGCAAACAGGCTGGGTGTAATCGATCAGTTTAAAAAAATTTTTCAAGGTAGGGCGCAAGAGCTTGTGGATAGGATTAATAATGCGAAGGTGGACGAGCTTACTCCTTTAATAATTGAGTACGACGAATTGATTAAAGAAATGGTCGGTTCAATTAACGCTCTCGTTGAAGAAAAAAATAAAGCGGTAGCACCGGAGGCCGCGGCGCCTGAAGTCGCGGCAGCGCCGGAACCAGCATCGGACATACAAGCGGAAATGCATGCGGAACGAAAACGGTGCAGTAAGATATTAAACGAAAAAATACATGAGTTTAATGATCTGTCTGGATTTGCGCAGGATAATGGTGTAGATGAAAAGTTTGATCAATTCGTCGCAGAAGGCGATTACTTTATAGATGAGATGGAAAAAAATTCCGGAAAAGAATTTGACAAAATAGCGGAGCGATTTGACAAATGGATGGCGGGTATTAAAAAGGATGTCGATATTCGTATCAAAGAAAAAAAAGAAGCCGAAGCTGCAGTAGTAGCCGCAGCCGCAGTGCCGGAACCGGCAGCCGTTCCGCCCGCTGAAGCTACCCCACCGGAAAAGAAAGGTATATTTGGCTGGATAAAAGAAAAATTTAGCGGAGCGAAAGAATACGCAAAAATCGCCGTCAGTCCGGATGGAAGAAAAGCGATTGCCGCAAACGGCTACAGAACTATCACCAAAATTTTTGGCGTGAAAATTTTTACCGATGCTTTGCTGGCCATTAAAAAGCAAGGCGATCTTTATGAATATATCAAAGGCGTAAGTGGTACAAAAGCCGACAAGAAGGCGGTTGGCGACATTGTTAAGGAGATGATCGCGATAATGGAAGAGGAAGAAAGAAAAAAAGGAGAGGCCGAAACTCCGGAGGAAGCCGATGAAGCCCATGTGGAATCGGAGAGAGTTTTGGGTCAAAAAGCCGAAGAGTTAAGAAAGAAAATTGAAGATGCGAAATATATTTCCGCTTCAGAAAAAAGAGAACTTGGGGATAAATTGATGGAAATTATTAAAACTAGGGACGCGAATGTTGACGAGGCAAAGATAAAAAGAGACAAAAAAATTCAGGAGGCGCTATCCGCTTATGTGGTTAATAAAGTATCGGGCTATAGGATAGCCAGCGACGCCTTAGACGTGCTTTTGGTGTCCCTGCCCACATTGAGGCCGCTAGTTTACGGCGGTATGGCGGCGGCGGAAAGAGCGCAGAAAGCAGGTAGAAAAGCATCAAAAGAAGCCGGAACCGAATCCAGAGCGGGCAAGGAATTGTCGGTTCTAAAAGACATAACGGTGAACGCGGCCAAAGAAACATATAGGGGACTTACATTTAAAGGCATCGAGGGAAAAGCGGATGCGACAAAAAAAGAGAAAGCCCTGGGATTTGTGAAAGCGTTCGGAACTGTGGCCAGAGGCTTGGGTATTATCGGGCTGGGTTTAGGCGCGGGTCGAAGTACACAACAGTCTATTGATAATTTATTGGGCGCGTTTGAAAAAGGCGTCGGTACCGGCACAATCCAAATAGCCAAAGGATTTTCCGACAATCTGGAAAGAATGCTGCATCCTTTGGATACGGCGAGCAACGCGGTTCGGCGGGTGAAGGGCGCTCTCGGTTTTGAACAAGCTCCGTCTCCGACGGGCGAAGTGTTGAGATATAAACTCAAGGGGCCGAGCGCAGAAAGGCTGGCGCAGGCGAATGCGGCAGTGGCAGCGGCTGAAGCGATGCCGGTGCCTGCCAGAGCTATGCCTGAAATGCCGGGAACAAAATTTCACATTAAAGAAATGGGTAGTATGTCTGATGGTGCAGAAATATCCGCACCGTCTCGTGCTTTACGTAACCTTGAATCCTATTTCAAACAACGCGGAGTAAAATGGGAACATAAAGAAATTGTAGCCGAAGAGCAAGCGGAAGGATTCAAATTTAATAAAGATGGCTCCAGAGACCATCCATTTATACCGCAAAAAGTAGAAGTCATAGATTTAAAAACTGGCGAGAGGCGCTTTGTAAACGGTTCAAAATATGTTCCATGGATAGACGAAAATAACCGGGGTCATGCCGCACTTGTAGATCTTACCAAAGATCCGAATTGGGGCAAAGGTGAATTTAGAATGGTTCATCCCAAACAACGAGGGGTAACTCTTGAAACTTTTCATGAACCCGCCAGAACGCCGAAAATTGAAGCGCCCGCACCCGGTGTAGCCGAGACTTCGGATATAAGCACGGACACCAAAGGGTTTATGCATGTCAAAGTCGGCAACGGCGAAATTGTTATTGATCCAAACCAGGGAATCGAAAATTTTACCGCCACGGAAATTCCAAAAGGCAATGTGCGCCGGATAGTTCCGAATTATGATGAGTTAAGGGGAATCTGGAGAAACAGCGTGGACGGGGGAGATCCGAGAATATTAAGACAGAAAATAAGAGCGATAGAACCGTTCTACGACGCCCTGCAAAAATTAAACGAAGCCGGAAAGGGAGGTAGTCTGGAAGCGAGCCGCCTGACCGAAACTATTTTGAATACGACGAAACAACAAGGCTGGTCGTGGGAAAATTATGTAAACTGGCCGGGCGGACCGGTCGGTAAAGCAGTCGATCTCGGCGCGGCTTCTTCCAGAGTGATCGAACCGGATTGGAGCGGAAAAGCCGGGGGCGGAAGAAGTTATGCCTTCACGGAATCGGGACAACCTATTGATGTCAAACAAGCCGCGGTAAAAATAATGGAACCGAATTGGGGTCTGGAATCCGGCGGGGCCGGCGCCAAGCCGAAGATCTGGTCGGCGGCGGAGTTTGAAAAATTGTCTCAATCCGCAAAAGGCGGGGCAAAAGTAACGGGCGCCGCATTAAGAGCGGAAGCGAGGCCCACAATTGAAACTCCAGAGCCGGAAAAAATCGCGGACAACAGGGCCGAACGGCAAGCCGCGGAAATTGAAAAACTCCATCTGGAATCTCTGCCCGAACTGAGAAGAAATTGGAATGAAATTTTCGGTGCATATTATGAAAAAGACAAAGGGGGAGTGGTTGGCGGTCTTCTGCAAAAAATTTCAACCGAAATGAATGTTAATCCCCGGATGAATAATGAAATTTCGGATATCCTCAATGACAGGGTAAGCATGACTTCTAGTGGGGGAAAATTAAACAAAATCATTGATATTTACGCCGGTAGTCATCCTTTAAGCCCTGAAGAGAGCATATTGATCGGGGATGAATATGTGACTGATACGGAAAAATTTGATATTATAAAGATGGAAGACGGAATTCAGGCAGTTGTCGCCAGAGGCCCCGGCAGTCATGCCGTCCGGCTGATATACCCCGCTGGAAATTGGGAATTTCAGTCCAATAAATTCGCAAAATTCATCATTGACGAGAACGGCGAGCTCGAAGTGGTTAAGGCGGCCGGCTAACGGTCGGACTTTATAGTTAAACTAAAAATACCCGGAAAAAATCCGGGTATTTTGTTATATATTAGCCAAATCAAGAGGGGATTACGCTCCACCTATTGACAAAACTATCGGACCGTGCTATACTTAACAGTTAAACTTTAGAAAAGGCATAACGATTTACGGAGTCAATGCCTGCGCTCATTACAAACTAGACTATTCAAAAGGGAAGCATCCGAGAGAGTGTAACCCTTTAATATTAGTTTGTAAAGCAGTATTTCAACGATTATCTCTCACAAGATAATCTTATTGTGTTTGTCATTCTGAGCGTAGCGCAGAACCGCTTGGTTCTCCGTTTCGCCCAGGATGATACAAAAGTATCGTCCGATCGTTCATTACAATTTGGGTACTACGCTTCCGCGTGTATAAAAGGATCATAAAAGTTGTGATTCGTTTATACATGTGGAAGTTACACATGAAGGAAACTTTCAGAGTAGAAGCACTCCGGGGTCCAATGAGGGACACGGAGACGTACGTAAATCCGCGACCGCTCTGACGGCGGCGCCCCTAACAAGGCGCCCAAGGCGGGCGCGACTGAACAAGAAGGAGGATCTCATGAAGGTTCTGAAGTGGATCGGTGGAGTTCTCGGCGCGCTCGTCCTCGCTCTCCTCATCGTCGCCCTGGGCTGGTGGATCTACAACAAGGTGTTCGCACCTGCCCCCAAGAAGGGTCCCGACCCCATCGCGGTCCTGACGACCAAGGTGGACGTCATCGCCACCGGCATGACCGGGCTCTCCGGCAAGATCGACGGGCTCGTCCCCAAGATCGACGCCGCAACCGCCAAGGCCGAGGCGGCTCGCGCGGAAGCTGCGCTCGCCACTGCCAAGGCCGAGGCGGCTCGCGCTCAGGCCGAGACGGGAACCTATTTCTCCCAGAACGGTCTCGACCTGCTGCAGAAGGCGACCGGCGCCAAGGCTGTGGTCAACAAGGACGGCGTCATCACCGACTGGAAGGTTTCCCGTCTTGCCATGGCATGGCAATTCGGCAAGCTGTCCCGTCCGACGACCGTCACGGCGACGTCCTGCACCGGTGCCGGCCTCACCATCAAGCCCGATGGCCGCATCGGCACGCTCCTGGCGAAGGCGGAGCTCATCGAGGCAGCTGCCAACGCTGCTCGTGAGCACGCTCGCAAGGCGAGCGAGACGTCCGAGCAGAACGGCGCCAAGATCGACAACCTCACCGGCATGGTGCAGGGCGTCGGCGCCGGCGTCGTCGACAACGGCAAGAAGCTCGACTCGCAACGCTCCGCGATACTTGATGTGGGCATCAGGACCGCGCTCGCCGTGCGCCAGCAGCAGCCGGCTCCCGCCACCGCTCGGAAGGGTATGACCCTTCGAGTGATGGTGCCCCCCGCCCGTCAGTAGTACCCCGCTTTTTGTCAGGCCGCATCTGCGACCTGATACAAGTACAACCACGCTGCGCGATCAATCCCGATCGCGCAGCTTACCCCCTATCCTCATTTGCCAAGTTTAAGTGGTGATAGGAGAACCATTAATTGAAAGATTGATGGTCAAAGTTCTTTACAATATATGGTGAGAATATTCCGGAGTGGAAAAGGAAATCAATTTCTGTCATTCCCGCGAAAGCGGGAATCCAGTTATTAATGATTTTCTTTTCCACTTCGGAAAAAGGGAACTGAATACATATGTCAGTCTCCCTTTGAGATATCAACATGTGTCGGCCCCGCCGACATGAGGAAATGGAGGAAAAAGAGATGAAGACCCTGACGACGCTGATCGCTGCCTTGGCCGTCCTGATGATGGCCTCCACCGCCATGGCGCAGGCGGACACGGACAACCGCTGCACCAAGACCGCAGACGGAAAGTTCATGGACTGCACGGTGCGGTCCGGTTCGTACGTCGACCTCGCCCTCGACCCCGACGTTGAGGTGCGCAACATCGTCCTCGTCCCCCCGTCCACCTCCGCCTGGTACAAGCAGTTCCGCTTCGCCCCCGCGCTCAGCACGTGGAGCACTTCCAACGACTGGTCGGTGGGCGCGGCGCTCTCCCTGGAGTGGCTCGCGACTCCGAGCCTCTTCATGAAGCTCCGCCTGATGATCGGGACCTCCGGCAACAAGCCCGGCCATCCCGACCTCAGCACCGGCGGGTCCCTCGGCGTCGGCTACGAGCTCGCGAACGGTTTTCGCTTCGGGCTCAACGGCCTCGCGCTGTTCTACCCGGCCACCGGCGAGTACCCCCGGGAGCGCTCGGACGAGCGCTTTCTCGGCGGCACCGGTTTCGTCGGGTTCCACTACAAGGGGTTCTACGCCGAGGCCGAAGCTGGCGCCGGGGTTCGCTTTCGCGAGATGCCCGACACGGTCTCCCACGCATCGACGTGGACCATGGCCTTCACCCTGGGGTACCTCTTCTAGGTCCCCGCTCACCATCCAGTCATCACGCCCTGACCGCAAGGTCGATACGGCTGATGGCTTCGGTGGCCGCGCGTACACAGTACACGCGCGGCCTAGCTTTCTTCACTGTTTCTATGAAGCAATGAGGAAAGAGCTATTAATCTCAAGATTGATAGCCGAAGTTCTTTACAATTTAGAAAGCTACAAAAATTTTCCGGAGTGGAAAAGGAAATCAATTTCTGTCATTCCCGCGAAAGCGGGAATCCAGTTATCAATGATTTTCTTTTCCACTTCGGAAAAAGGGAACTGAATACATATGTCAGTTTCCCTTTGAGATCATGACACGTGCCGGCCGCTTGAGGCTGGCATCAAAGAAACGGGAGGATCCGATGAAGACCTACAAGACGTTGCTCGCGCTGGTCGTTACGCTCTGTCTGCTCAGCTCCGGCTGCATGCAGGCCCTCGACGTGCAGGACGACGGCGGAACGCCCGCCAAGTCCGACGCTTGCCCGGCGCCCCAGTCCGACGCCGCCCCCGCCCCCGCCACCTGCGACGCTCCGGCGCCCGACGGCACCGTGTGTGTCACGAGCGACGGGCACGCCGGCAAGTGCGCCGGCCATGTCTGCGTCGCGCTCGATGAGTGCGCCGCCGGCCTGAGCAAGTGCGTCCTCGACGACGGCGCGAAGGTCTGCGTCAACGAGCAGATCGACTCGAACCACTGCGGCGAGTGCGGCATCGTCTGCCGCGCGCAGAACAGCATCTGCGTCGTCGGCGACTGCGTCTGCCCCGCCGGCCTCAGCTTTTGCTACGGCGACGGGACCGACCCGGGCGCCAGCTGCGTCAACCTCCAGAACAACCCGAGTGACTGCGGTGAGTGCGGGCATGTCTGCCCGAGCAATCACACCTGCACGCTCGGCGTCTGCGAGCCCGACCCCGCGACCTGCAACGACGGTATCCAGAATGGTGGCGAGTCCGCAATGGACTGTGGCCACGTCTGCTCCGCCAAGTGTGGGAACGGCCGGACCTGCCTCATCCCCGCCGACTGCGTCAGCAACTACTGCGACGCGACCGGCCACTGCGCCGCCCAGCCCACGGGCTTCTGCTACGGCAAGTCCGCCGGCACCCTCTGCCGCGCGGCTACTACCACCTGCGACGTCGCGGAGTACTGCGACGGCGTCAACAGCGACTGCCCCGCCGACAAGTTCACCCAGGCCGGCACCTCGTGCCACGTCGTGGGTGACGGCACCGGCACCTGCAGCGGTAGCGACAGCATCTGCCGTTCCGCGGGCATCTGCTCGGCGGTCAGCTGCCCGCTCGGATACATCTGTGACCCGGTCGCCGGCACGTGCGTTCTCCCCAACGAGGTCACCTGCCACGGCGCGATCGGGACGTACACGGTCACGAGCCTCGTCGGCGCCACCTGCCACGGTTGGCAGAAGAAGACGGTCATCAACGGCCAGGTCGTCACCCCGAACGTCGTTCTCACGCCCAGCAACGGCGTGGTGACCGGCGGCGACGGCGTCTGCGCCATCACCTGCGAGATCGCCGGTGCCACTATCGAGCCCATCGCGTGTTCCTACGTGTGGGTCTCCGGCGGCGCGACCGATGTCGCGCGTTACACCTCGGCCGGTTGTTGCCGCATGCCGGATCACCCGGCGTCCGAGGCCTCGCAGAACGGCTGCACCTACGACGGGCGCTGCGACGATTTCTGCCCGCCCGGTGGCAGCCTGTAGCTTTCTATCCCATCTTCGATGCGATTTGCGGTTAACTCCGCGGAACGCAGCGAGATTCTGGGGCTGGAGACCATGTGAAAACATGTAACCAGCCCCGCAGTACCTTTGCTCATCACAACTGGTGGTCAGAGGAACTGAACATGCCGTTCATTTCAATTTATCCACATGAGTCTGTTGCGTTCATCTCTTAACCCCATATTCCTTATCTTTAGGGAAAAGGGACTTGGGGCAAACGCAACGGGCTCAATTGGTTGTGTATAATCCGCTATTTAAGCGGATTTTATGTTTTACAAGGTAACTAAACATGGCTTAAATACTTATAGATAGTATATAAGTCGCAGGACCTTTGTTAGCCATTGACAAAATATTGATTGTGTGATATTTTACTGTGTTATCCGAGAGGATAGCTTTATAGCAAAACAAGCGTAAACGGCGAGCAGAGAGAGCGCCTTATATGCGAAATATGCAGAACTCTCTCTGGAGTTTTGTTTTTTTTGTGTTCTTTGAAATATTATTGATAGGACATTCTGAACGAAGCAAGGTTTTTTGTTTATAATCAGCGAGAAATTTTACTTCGTTCAGGATGTGTGTTTATAGGAACCGGGTTCGGAAAAAACCGACCCGGACACGTTATGCAGGGCCATTTAGCCTATTAGAGGCAATTGGCTCACGGAGGTATGTCATGGTGCGGATGATTGCGGCATTTCTCGTCGTTGTTCTCTGGGGTTCCACGAGCTTCGCGCAGTTCTTCAAGGACTACGAAGCCCGGGACCTCGCCATCACGGCGACCGGCTACGCCAAGAAGGCGGAGCGCCGGATCACCGCCTACAACCAGCGGCTGGGCGTGCTGGAGACGAAGTTCCAGCAGTGCCAGCAACCGTCCAACACGGCGACCCCCTGCAATCACAGCGATCTGGAGCAGGGGATCCGGGCTCTGAAGGCTGAGCTCGGCATCGTGGACGGCCCTGTGGCCAAGGGGAAGAAACGCCCCAAGAACAAGATCGAGGTCCTGCAGGGCTTGTACGCCACGCTCCGCGCGGCTCAGTCCAGCGGCTGGAAGGTCCGCGACGCGCGGCTCAACCAGCTGGAGCAGGACCTGAAGAGGTTCCGCTCCGAGGACTTTCCGAGCCTCAAGGCGCAGCTGATCAACGAGATCCGGGAGGCGATTTTCATGCTTCGCCGGGACGCGGAGATCAACAAGGCCAAGCTCGACGAGGCGGTCGTGGAGATGCGGCAGCACATCGAGAGGCTGAAGCAGTACGACAGCCAGCTCGACGTTCTGACTGTAGTGAAGACGGACATCCAGGTGATCAAGGAGCACCTGGCCGATCTGGAGAGGAAGCTCGAGGGCAAGCAGGACATGCTCCGACTCGCTTTCGGCGCCTACGGCCGGTATCTCTACGACCTGCCGAAGGGGTACGGTGGCGGCATCCGCATGGATGTCGAGATCCCGTACAACAAGCACCCGTACTGGCGGACGATCGCCAGCGGCGGCACCGGCTACCAGTACATGGGCTGGGCCATCTCGGCCCGGTTCATGGAGGAAGTCGGCACCGTCTTTCGCTTTCGGTTCGGCTTCGAGACCGAGATCTCGGTTCGGGATAAGGGCGTCGTCATGATGACGCCGGCATTCCTCGCCGGGTTCGCGATTCCCGCGGGCCGGTACCTGAAGTTCTACGCAGAGACCGGGCCCGCCTGGCGCATTGGGGAGGACACCAAGAAGTTCTCTCTGGTCGCGCAGGGCGGCGTGGTCTTCTACCTGCAGTGAGAAAGGAGAGTCGCGAAATGAATGATGAAGGAAACGGCTCTCCGCAGGAAGGAGACAATTCTAACCCGGACCGAGGGCAGGCAGAGCTTGTCCTCGGTTCCTCGCCGTCGGGGAGAGAGATCCCCGACGAGCACGCCCTGATCGAGCTCGCCCGTGATGGAGCGACTCCGCTTCCCGTGTCGTTGGATACGGTGAAGCAGGTTGCTGATCTTCGCGACGCGATCCTCGGTTCGTTCACCCACTTTTCTTCCAAGGCCGCGCTCAAGATCGCCCAGAAGGCGGTCATCGAGCACGTCCCATGGGAGGAGGTGTTCAACAAGATTCGGGGGATGATTGAGTCCCGGTCGGCGACCGCGCCGTCCGAGCTTCCGCCTGCCGCCCTGTCATCCGACGAGGCAGCCGTGCCCGTTCCGCTCCCCGGCGCCGATGAGGCACTGTCGGAGTTCGACCGCACGGCGAGCACCAGGGAAAGTCGCCGCCCCCCCGAAGCCTTCTATCAGGCCAAGGGGATCGCGGCCGGGCCGCTGGTGGAATCCGACTCGCGGCCCTACTCGACGCCGGACAATCCGTTCGGACCGGCGACGACGGAGGGTCCGCCCGCGACGTTCGGCGCACCCGAACCCCAGCCGGCGCAACCCGCTCCGACCGCTCCGACGGCCACCCCGCCGCCGATCCCCGCGGATGCACCGCCGGCGCGCGAAGGCAAGAAGCGCCGCGGCAAGAAGGGGAAGAAGAAGAGTTACAGGATCGTTACCTTGGCCGACATTGCGGAGCATGCCAAGGCTAGCGACGAAGCCGTGACGACCGTGCGCCCCGCACCCGTCGCGCGCGGTCTGCCGTCTGCAGAGCCGCCGAAGGCCAAGCCGGCTTTCGCGAGCGATGAGCCGGACCGGAGAAAACTGGTCAAGGACACGCTCTCCGGTTACGCGTTGTCGGCCGTTCCCTTCGTGCCCGACATCGTCCCTCCCCCCGCCAGTTCCGGCGGCTGCATCCCGGATACTCAGGGACAGCCCCCGCCCGCGTCGCCCCGACAGCCGGAAGAAGCGGCGCCCACGGCGGCTCTCGCCACCGCGGACACTACGCCGCTGCCGGACGGCGCAACCGCTGGCGACACCGGGGGAGTCGTTCATGCTCCCGAGCATCTGATGGGCCTCGCCGATACGCAGGCCTTGGATGTTTCGCCCCCCGCTCCGCCTCCCGCCGAGCCGGCCATCACGCCGATCGCAGTGCTCGAGGTTCCGGCATCCCCGCCGGCGCCTGCCACGGACGAGGTTTTCCTCTCCCAGTTTCCTTCCAAGGATCAGGAGGGGGACAAGCCCGTGCCCGTGGACGAAGATAATTGGTTCAGCGACGCCGACCCCGGCGATCTGCACGTTGAGAGCCAGCTTCCGCCCGAAGGGATTCATCCCCGAAGGCGGAACGGCCGTTCGCACGGCAAGCTCTGGATCGTGCTCGCCGCATCCGTGGTCGCGGTTGTGCTGGTCATCGGCATCCTCCTCGGCGTCTACGACACGAGCCGGCAGGAGCAGATGATCACCAACTGCACGGCGAAGCTCGTCGACGACGAGACTTCGGCCGCGGAAGCCAAACAGATTTGCGAGGAGGTCGTCCATAACGATCTTCCCCGCAAGCGCTAGTACATCTGCCACGACGCTTTAACGCGTCAGGCGATGTCTACATACGCCGCGGGCCGTTTCGATTCACATCGAAGCGACCTGCGGCTCCCACCATTTTTCATTTACGAAATGAAGTGGAAATTGGCGGGCCTTTAATCCGACTAATCGGATTGAAGGTTAGTTGTTTGACAATTCAAAAGCTAAAAAATTTGGAAAAAACAACTCGACACAGGACAGCCTGAGTCGGGATGAGTATAGAAGTATTCCGGTAGTCGCTCGCTCGAGAGTAGTACAAGAAATCCGCGCGTGTTGCGCGGGACCAGTTCCGGCCATGAAGGCCACATAGCACGGGAGGAACCGATGCGAACGAAAGTGTTGTGCTTCAGCACCATCCTTTTCTTCGCGGGAAGCGCCTGCATGCAGGCGAAGAACGCAAAGAACACGGATGGCCTCTCCAACCAGCCGCAGGGCAACAAGTGCGCCGACGACGATCAGTGCCTGTCGCACATGTGCCGCGACGCGCGGTGCTGCGACCGAGACTGCTCGGGCGTCTGCGAGGCCTGCAACCAGGATGGCTCGTTCGGCAAGTGCCAGTCGATCATCGCCGGCACCGACCCGAAGAGCCAGTGCCTCGGCGACGGCGTCTGCGGCGGCACCTGCAACGGCGCGGCCACGAATCCGGCCTGCCAGTTCCCGCCGATGCAGGTCGGCTGTACGCAGGCCGACGGAACCGACGGCGTCTGCAACTCCGCCGGCTCGTGCATGCCCTCGACCGAGAAGGCTCTCGGCACGGCCTGCGCCAGCGACTCGGAGTGCGCGTCCAGGTTCTGCATCGACGGCGTCTGTTGCAACGATCTCTGTGGCGGCACCTGCAAGTCCTGCGCGGTCCCGACGAAGGTCGGCTATTGTGTCTACATCGACGCGAACGCCGACCCCGACGAGGAGTGCGCCGGCACCGGTACCTGCGGCGGCGTCTGCGATGGTGCGGGCGCGTGCCACTTCCCGAACCAGGGCATCGCATGCATGGCGGATTCAAGCCAGGGCGCATGCAACAGCCAGGGCGCGTGCGTGGCGACTCTGAAGAGCCCCAACGGCATGACCTGCGGGACTAACAACGAGTGCACTTCCGGCCACTGCGTGGACGGCGTGTGCTGTTCGACGGACTGCGCTGGGACGTGTCAGGCGTGCAATCAGTATGGGCATGTCGGCTCGTGCACGTTCATCCCTTCGGGCACCGACCGTGATCACGAGTGCGCGTCGCCGCAAGTCTGCGACGGCTCCGGCTCGTGCACCAACAACCCGCCCCTGCAGAACCTCGGCGCTGTTTGTAGCGCCGACGGTCAGTGCGCGTCCGGCCATTGTGCGGACGGCGTGTGCTGTGTCTCGTCCTGCGACGGGACCTGCGTGACCTGCAACCTGCCGGGTGGGACCCCTGGCGCCTGCGTGTTCTATGCGCAAGGCACCGATCCCCAGAACGAGTGCGACGGCTCCGACGGCATCTGCGGCGGCACGTGCGACGGCATGGGCAGCTGCTACC
>Ga0182027_10000428_pt1 | contig 73012 bp, 69 predicted proteins | sample 712E1DmetaG_FD_121300 | JGI IMG/M metagenome (GOLD analysis project Ga0182027, IMG submission 121300) | Permafrost microbial communities from Stordalen Mire, Sweden - 712E1D metaG (Illumina Assembly) | ecosystem: Environmental > Terrestrial > Soil > Wetlands > Permafrost | place: Sweden...
GCCCCAAACAGCGGGGCTCGTTCGCTCGGGGTGACGAACACAAGGACGCCGAAGCGTCCAAGACGATGAATGTCATTTTATTGAAGACAAAGGCAACTTCTTTGAATAGACCTCGGGATGACGCTCGCGGTCGTGTCGAGGCATATATCTTCTGCGCAAAATACATCTTTTAATATTTGAAACGGCACTAGTCTGTGGAGTTGGGATCGAGATCAGTTTGCAGCGAAACATGTAGCGAAATTCAGAAGATTTCACCGGAGCATTAAAATGCCCGTGCAATACTCAGTTCATGCAAAAAAGCAGTGATTGACTGCGGTCACAACATTTTGCCCCGATGGTCTCTATCTTTCAAAAAATGAACGAGAGTAAGAAGGGAGAACATATGGGTTGCCCGGATTGTGGTACTCAAATGAGGAAAGAACGGCAGGGAGTGGTGATGTTTCACATTGGGACGATCGTCATTCTCTTCAGCGTTTCGCTCCTCTGGTTTCCATTTTTCCTCTTTGTATTTTTTTCCTTCCTGTTGCTTGGAGCACTCCAACACTTGGAGAAGCAGTTCCGGCAGGCTGAGGCAGGGGACTTGCATTGCCCGGCATGCGGACACGTCTTTCACATACAACGAGCCCAATAAGTCTAAAGATAATTCCCAGTGGATCGGGTCTACTTCCACGAATGCCGCACCGGTGATCCTTCTCCAGAGAGTGCGGCATGCTCCTTTATGGGGCTGTTTGGGCCACATTCCTTCCCTTGCAATTGCAGGCTCTTTTCTCTATACTATGCCACAGTGGGCTGATAAACGCTGATTCGTTTTGGAATGTGTGTCCGAATCGATTCGGCACGGGGAAGAAAATCGGGGGGGGAGTTGGTTCAGTCTATCGATGTGATATTTGTGAAGATGGAATAGAAACATGGAATCACAAAGTCTTGCTGCTGAAAAAAATGCCATTCTTGTCATCGACGACGAATGGCAAAGCGTCGATTCTTTGTCTACCATCCTTGAACACGAAGACTACACGGTGTTCCGCTCCACAAGCGGAAAAGAAGGACTTGCGATTCTTGAACGCGAGCACGTGGACTTGGTGCTGCTGGATGTTTCGATGCCCGTCCTTGATGGTTTTGAAACTCTTGCCCGTATTCGTGTGCACAAAAAGACTCAGGATATTCCTGTGATTTTCCTGACTGGCTACATGCGTGGATCGCTGCACATGGAGCGCGGATTTAGTATGGGCGTGAACGAATATCTCGTGAAACCGATCGAGACTGAAGAGCTTCTCGTTCGCGTGCGATCGATTCTTCGGATGTCCATTGCGGAAAAGAAGGTGAAAAAACTCCAGGCGGACTTTTTTTCAATGCTCGTCCACGATCTACGCGGGCCGTTGTCTGCCGTCAGCACGTTTAATCTGATGATGCTCGAGAACTCCGAAATGGGTGCGGACGAACGGAAGGAGATGTTAACGATCACCGGAAACGCCTGTGAACACATGCTGGGCATTGTCAACGATCTTCTGGACATTTCCAAACTCGAATCAGAGTATGTGACTCTAAACCGGGAGCGGAGTGATATGAATGCCGCCGTCGAGCGGAGCCTTGCGCGCATGAAACCGCTCGCGGTTGCAAAAACAATTTCACTTCACAAACAACTCGGTGCAAATCTTCCGAATCTGTTTGTCGATCGCCAGAAGATTGAACAGGTGATGGACAATCTGATCGGCAACGCGACAAAGTTCACTCCCAACAGCGGCACCATTCTCATCTCTACAGAACTCGACCTTCTTCCGCAAAACCGGCTGATTCCGAACAGTGCGATGCTGCCTGCAATCGTCGTATGCGTAAAAGACAGCGGCGTGGGAATCTCGGCGCATGATATTCCGTTCGTCTTTGACAAGTACCGGCAATTAAAGACGAAGTTAGTGTCCGTTGCAAAGGGGACTGGGCTAGGGCTGGCAATCTGCAAGAATATTGTCGAGGCTCATGGCGGCGACATCTGGGTGGAGAGTGAAGAAGGAAAGGGCAGTTCGTTCTTCTTCCGGTTGCCAATCACGCCGGGCGAAAGTGCATGATAGCCCTTATGGTCCACGGTGGTGCGTGGGACATTCCCGATGACTTGGTGGCGGCACATCACCGGGGAGTGGAACAGGCATTGAAGATCGGCTGGGAGATTCTCGAATGCGGCGGTGACAGCGTCGAGGCAGTTGAAAAGACTATCAACTATCTCGAGGATGATACGACGTTTGATGCCGGCCGCGGCTCGTTTGTCAATGCCATCGGTGAAATTGAACTCGACGCCAGTATCATGAACGGTACCACATTCCGCGCCGGTGCCGTTGCCGCTGTGCAGAATATCCGGAATCCAATCTCCCTCGCACGCTTGATCATGGATGACAGCGAGCACGTTTTGCTTGCCAGCACGGGAGCGGTGCGTTTCGGACGGGAGCATGGTATTCTCCAGTGTCCCAATGATGATCTTCTGGTGGGACGGGAACTTGAACGCTGGAAAGAATTGCAAAGAAAGACGCATATCACGACGAAAGATGTGTTCATTAAACACGGTCCGGGAGACACCGTTGGTGCGGTTGCACTGGACTGCAGGGGCGTGATCGTATCCGGCACTTCGACGGGCGGAACACCGAATAAATATCCGGGACGTGTCGGCGACTCGCCGATCATCGGTAGCGGCACGTATGCCGACAGCGGGATCGGCGGAGTCTCCTGTACCGGATGGGGTGAATCCATCATCAAAGTGGTGCTGGCAAAAACCGTGGTGGACCTGATGGAAAACAATGGCGGAGATGCCGCCGCCGCAGCCGCAGAGGGAATCAACAGGCTGGAGAAAAAAGTGGAAGGATTTGGCGGCGTCATTGTCCTGAATCGTGAAGGTGTTCCCGCCGTTGCCTTCAACACGCCGCGCATGGCACGTGCATATCGCACATCTGCTATGGCGTCGGCGATCATCGAAGTGTAATCTTGTGAAAACCTCATCGCTCGTCGGCCATACCGTGGAACTCTATGATCTTATTGTGCGTGAAGGCCGGCCGGCCGACAGCATTATCGATCTGTTTTTCCGCTCCCACAAGTATCTTGGTTCGAATGACAGGCGCTTCATCGCGGAACATGTCTATGCGATGATCCGCTACCGTTCACGCCTGGAGGAAACCGTCCGCCGGTGCAGTGTATCGCTTCACCCTTTACAGCGCTTGGTGGCGGATCAACAGCGTACGGTGCTGCACTGTGTTGCCGCCATGCTTCTTGCCGGCGGTGAACATCCGGGGCGCCTCTGTGCAGACTATGGCGAGACGTCCGACATCGGCGTCCTGCTCGGTGCGATTCTGCCTTCCTTGCGCGAGACGATTGCTCAGCCATTTACGGGTGAACCCACTGCGCATGTTCAACGAATCGCCTGGGAGTATTCCTTTGCAGCATGGATGGTGGAAAAATTTGTATCCAGATTTGGTGCGGAAGGGACCGAACAGCTGTGTATCGCGTTGAACAAAAACGCGCCCATCACCGTGCGCGTCAATACCATCAAGACCGATGTGGAGCACTGCATTGAAGCATTGGCAAAAGAAGGCGTGGCCGTCGAGCGCACCAAGTATTCTCCCTTCGGATTGACACTCGCCAAGCGGACGAATGTATTTGCGCTTGAAGCATTTCGGAACGGTTTTTTCGAAATGCAGGACGAAGGAAGCCAGCTGCTCGGACTGCTTGTCGATCCGAAGCCAACATCGAGGGTTGTGGATGCCTGCGCGGGCGGGGGGGGAAAGACGCTTGAACTTGCCGCTCTTATGAAAAATCGCGGGACCATCTTCGCGCTGGATATCAATGATTATCGATTGCAGGGACTTCGCAAGCGAATCAAACGTAGCGGTGTAGATACTGTACGGCTGAGAACTGTTTCGTGTGACGAAATCCCGGAGGATCTTGTCGGGAACGCCGACAATGTTCTCATCGATGCACCGTGCACCGGCATCGGGACCATTCGCCGGAATCCCGGGATGAAGTGGAGCGTCACACCGCAAATGGTGGCTGAATTGAGCCGGAAGCAAAGCGGGATCCTCGAACGCTATGCGCAGTGTGTCAAGCCGAATGGCCGTTTGATTTATGCGACGTGCACTTTTTTTGAGGAGGAAAACCAGCAGGTTGTAGAAACTTTTCTCGAAAGGCATCTAAATTTTCAACTCATGAAACCTGCCGATATTCTTCTGCGTTACGGACTCGATTCTCTCGGAAATGATTCGTATTTTCAATTACTCCCTCATATTCATGGAACAGATGGTTTTTTTGCTGCTGTGATGAAGAGAATTTCTTGAGAGTGGTATTGTGAAGAGGAAGCAGCCTGATCGGGAAGAATTTTCTGTGATGTTTTTTTCGGTGAAATTAATTGATGTATACAGTATAATGTATAATTGAAGGAGAGGGAATGAAGAAAGTACTCTTTGCAGCAGTTATCGTTGCGGGAATTAGTGCAGGATGCGGGAAACTGCCGGAAGCGGAACTGTGGAGGCGTGCGGAATTTGCATATGCGAATAAGAATGCAGATTCCAGCATACAAGTATGTCAAAAAATTATCGAGCAGTATCCTCAAGGAGAGAATGCACCCAAAGCTATGTTCATGATCGCCGATGCCAATATCAACATGAGGCACGACTATCATGCGGCAATAGCACAATTCTATTCATTCATTCAGAGGTACCCCGATCAGAAGAAGACGCCGGTGGCTCTTTTCCAGATCGGCTTCCTTTACAACAATGAATTGAAAATGTTTGACAGCGCCAAGGCTGCGTATCAGGATTTCATTGCCAAGTATCCGACTCATGAGCTGAAGAGTTCGGCGGAGTTTGAATTAGCGACCATGGGAAAGAATCCGGACGAGATTATCAAAGAGGAACCTCTCGCAAAAAAACAAGTTACGCGAAAGGGAACAAAATAACTGTATGGAGGCGCCGCTCAAATACCTGCAACCTGACGTCATTTCCAAGCTTGCCAACATGGAACTGCGGGCGCGATTGGTGGTTGAGGGATTTATTACCGGGTTGCATAAAAGTCCGTACCACGGATTCAGTGTTGAATTCGCGGAGCACCGGCAGTACATGCCGGGCGACGAAATCCGGCGATTGGATTGGAAGGTGTACGGAAAAACGGACCGGTACTACATCAAGCAGTATGAAGAGGAAACAAATCTCTCTTCAACGCTGATTCTTGATGCGAGCAATTCCATGAGCTTCTCTTCTGCACCGTACGGCAAAAAGAAGGAGCAGGGAATATCGAAACTCGTTTATGCGTCGTATGTTGCCGCGGCGCTGGCGTACTTGATGGTCCAACAGCGCGACGCCGTCGGCTTGACGGTGTACGATCAGAGTATCCGCACCTCACTGCCGCCGCACGCCACGCAAGCGTATCTGCGGAAGATCTTGCTTGATCTCGAGCATGTGCAACCGGGGAATGGCACGGGAACCGCCGCATCGCTGCACCGCATCGCGGAACAGATGCAGCGCCGCGGATTGGCCGTGATTCTTTCCGACCTGTTTGATGATCCATCGGAAGTTCTTGCGGCATTGAAACACTTCCGGCACAATCATCATGAAGTGCTGGTGCTGCAGATTCTCGATCCGCTGGAACGCAGCTTCGCCTTCGGCGGCGATGCTGTCTTCAAAGATCTGGAGTCCGGCGAGGAAATGATGTCGCAGCCGTACCATCTGCAGCGTGCCTATCAGAAAGAGATGCAGGCTTTTGTGGAACGTTACAAAAGGGAGTGCCGGGAAAACAATATCGATTATGTTCTCATGGATACCGCCACTCCATTCGATACAGCGTTATTTCAATATCTCACCAAGCGGAGACGCATGGGGTGATTTTCCCCCTGTTGCTACGTCTTTGCACGGATCATTCAAACATCAACCCATAGAGGAGGCTTCATGAAGTATTACCGCAGAACCAAGCGCGGAATGGCGATTGCCGATAGACTGGAAGGATTATTTGCAACATGGAAACAGGAAGACGAAGTGTGGCTGTTTGTCGGACCGCATGATGATGATATCGTACTTGGCGCGGGTCTGTTGCTGCAAGCGGGCTTGAAAGAAAAAGTGAAAATTTACAACCTGATTGTCACCGATGGACGTATGGGCTATTGTAAATTAGAACAGCGCGATATTATCACCGAGGTGCGGAAAAAAGAAACCATGGAATCGTTCAAGACTCTGGGCGTTCCTGCAGAAAACGTGTTCTTCGGAGATATGCCGGACTGCGATCTCAATTCCTACGTTGGCCGCCGCCGCGCGAAACCGGGTGATCCTGCGATCGAAGGACATACCGGTCTGCAGAATCTGCTGACCTATTATCTGCGCAAGGTTGCACCGAAACGCATCTTCCTTCCGACGGGCGCCGATCTTCATCCCGATCACAAAATTGTGTATCAGGAAACGCTCATTTCTTTGTTCCACGCGTCCGGCAATATCTGGCCTGAGCTTGGCCCCGTACTGAAGCAGGCACCGTTTGCCTATGAATTCGAAGTGTACTGCGACTTTCCGGAACCACCGGAGATCAAGATTGTGGCGGATGAGGATATTTTCAAGAAGAAACTCGAGGGCATTCTGGCGTACCGCTCGCAGGAGCAGATTGCGCAGTTGGTCGATACGCGTCGTGAAGGCGGCCCGTACGAATTCTTTAAACCGGTGTCCTATTCCTTCTATCATCCAAGCAACTATGTGATGCTCTTCTAAATCATATCATTCGTGGAGAGTGTGAACAGTCTGAAGACTTGGTCGGAAAGTTCTTGCCACTGAGACACAAAGGCACGAAGAAAATATTTTTGTGTAGATGTCTTGGTGACTTTGTGGCGACACTTTTCGGCCGGATTTTTTCCGCCGTTCTACTCTGTGCAAGATTAAACGGAACTCATCATGCAACATTTTGACGGAACACCTGCCGCTCCGCACATACTCTATGCCGGGGATGACGATCTCGACCGGGCGGCACAATATCTCGGCTCGATTATCGGGGAGCAAGGATACACACTCGACTATATTGCCTCGATGCTCCGTTTCCCAGACGGAGTGCCATTATCATCCTACCAACTGCTTATTCTCAGCGACTATCCTTCCGCCCGATTTACACAAGAACAAATGCATGACATCGTTCGCTATGTCCGTCAGGGCGGTTCGATGTTGATGATCGGCGGATGGGAATCATTTTCGGGATTGCAGAAAGAATATTGTAATTCACCGCTGGCGGAAATTCTGCCGGTGCGCATGAAATCCGGCGACGACCGCCGCAATCTCTGTCAAGGATGTATCGTGCTGCCGAAAGATTCCAAGCATCCGGTTGTTCGGGCATTGCGATGGGATGCTCCGGGAATTATCGGCGGTTACAATGCGCTGCAGCCGAAACGCGGAGCAGTCATCAGCATCATCGGACGCCATCTTGTCATCACCGCCAAAGGAAAGCGCATTTCTGCGGCCGTCCAGCCGAAGGAAATTCCGCTTCTCGTCTCCTGGAAGGTCGGCGAAGGACTCTGCACCGCACTCGCGTTTGATCTTGCGCCGCATTGGGTGGGAGGATTCGTCGATTGGGGGAAGAAAAGAGTCCGCGTCGACTTTAACGGCGCATGGATTGAAGTGGGGAACCAGTATCACCAATTCGTTGCCACGTTGCTCTCATATTGCTCAAGGAAAGACTCATGAAAGGAAATGCACTTGTTGCTCAAACCGGCGGCCCGACTGCTGTCATCAATGCAAGCCTGGCCGGCATCGTCAGTCAGTGTCACCGCGAGCCGAATGTTCCGCGCGTCTTCGGCTGCCGCTGGGGTATGCTTGGATTGATGGAAGAGAACTTCGTCGATATGACGGAGATGAATGAAACAAAGATCGACCGTCTCAAATGGACACCCTCCAGTGCACTCGGTTCGTCGCGCTACAAGCTGTCCGCAAAGGACATGCCGCGGGTGCTCGACGTAATGAAGAAGCATGACATTCGCTATTTCTTCGGCATCGGCGGTAATGACACGATGCTCAATGTGTATCAGATAGAAAAATACTGCCGTGAACAGGGATATGAGTTTTTCGGCATGGGATGCCCGAAGACCGTTGATAACGATCTCTTCGGCACCGATCACACGCCGGGATTTCCGAGTGCAGCGCGCTTCGTCGCTCTCTCTGTGCTGCAAGCAGGAACACTTGCACGCGACATGCAGAAGGTTGATCAGTTTGTGGTGTATCAGACCATCGGCAGGGATGCCGGATGGCTGGCGGCCGCGGCCGTTGCGGGAAAAAAGAACGACGCAGATCCGCCGCATATCGTTCTTCTGCCCGAAGTGCCGTTTGAAGATGAAAAATTTCTTGCTGCCGTTGAAACCGCACATAAAAAATATGGATTTGTATCTATCATCTGCGGCGAAGGTATTGTCTATGCAGATGGAACGCCGGTGTCGGCTTCCAAAGTGAAAGACAATTTTTCCAACATCGAATTTGGCGCCATGGGCGGAACATCCGCGGCGATGCACTTACACCGGATGATCGCCGGCAAATTCGGATTCCGCGGGGAATTCCAGGTGCCGGAATCGCTTCCGATGTGCGCCATGGATCGTGCCGTGAAACTGGATGTGGAAGAAGCATTTATTCTCGGCTACGAAGCAGTTGAGCGTGCAACGTCGGGAGCTTCCGGATTGATGACAACACTGGTGCGGGGTGATGGAGCTGCCTACGGCATCAGCATCGGAACAATTCCGTTGAACGAAGTAGCGGCAAAAACAAAACCGCTGCCGAAGGAATTTATCGCAGAAGGCGGATTGATGGTGACGGACGCATTCAAGCGCTATATCACACCGCTCATTGGCGAAATTCCGGATTACTTTCATTTTTGATCACAGATTACTCTGATTAATGGATTTCGCAGAAACGATTGTTTTGGATAGTCTAGGATTTTATGAGGATCATGCACGCTATCTCTGCGCAATCTGCGTAATCCACCAATCAGCGATTGATTCACGTTCCCAAGCTTCCAGACTGTGTGAAAACTCTGGCAAGCAAATTGCAGTATTCTGGTCAACACTACAGAAGGATTTTGCATGTCACACATTGAAGGCCAGAGCCGCGAACAGTCAGCGATGTTTCCGGCGATTCTGGATGATTACATCGGTGCCGAGAATCCGGTGCGAGTGATAGATGCCTTTGTTGACAGCCTGGATTTACTGTCATTATGCTTCAAAAAAGCGGAAACGAAAGAGACCGGGCGTCCACCATATCATCCAGGAGATTTGCTGAAGCTGTATCTCTATGGATATATGAATCGCATCCGCAGTAGTCGGCAACTGGAACGCGCCACTCACCAGAATGTCGAGTTGCTGTGGCTTCTCCGAAAGTTGACACCAGATTTTAAGACGATTGCTGATTTTAGGAAAGACAATCTTTCGTCGCTAAAAGGTGTCTGTCGAGAGTTCACACTGTTGTGCAAGCGATTACAATTGTTCGGTGGAGAGACGGTCGGGATCGATGGCAGTAAGTTCGCAGCGGTGAATCACAGTCGGCGCGTCTACACGAAGAAGCAATTACAGGGCATACGTACGCAATTGGAGAAGCACATAGGAGAGTATTTTACCCTTTTAGAGACAGAAGATCGACGGGAGTCCGGGGTGCCCATCCTGACGAAGGAGCAGATTGAATCGTGTATTGAACATTTACAGGAGCACCGGGCTGCCATTGAATCGCTGGAAGAAGCGATGGACGCTGCCGGCGAAACACAGCATGCAACAACCGATGAAGACAGTCGGATGATGCGCACGGGGCACGGCGGAAAGGATATGAGCTATAATGTTCAAATAGCGGTGGATAGTAAACACAAACTCATCGTTGATGCAGATGTTACGAATGACGCCGCGGATGTTCAGCAATTATCCCGCATGGCATTGCGGGCAAAAGAGACGTTGGGGGTAGCACATCTTGAGGCGATTGCTGATGCCGGATATTACAAGTCAGAAGAGATACGTCGGTGTGAAGAGAATGATATTACCTGTTACGTTCCAGAGCCGGAAAAATCTCACAACAAGAAAGATGGACTGTATACGAACAAGAACTTCCGGTACGATGCAGAGCAAGACAGTTACCACTGTCCGGCAGGGCAATCGCTGACAAGACGAGGAAGCTTTGTGAAGGGGAATCTGAACATGACAGAATATGGAACGAGAGCTTGTCACGGATGCCCGATGCGCTCAGTGTGTATCCACAAGAAACATGGTGGACGGCGACTCTATCGTTGGGAGCATGAATCTGTCGTAGAGGCGCTACGCGAACGGATGGAGCATCACCCGGAGAAGATGCAATTACGGAAGGAGCTTGTGGAGCATCCATTTGGGACGATGAAGCAATGGATGGGGCACGGTTCTTTCTTGATGCGTGGATTGGAGAAGGTCTCCACCGAGTTCAGCCTCACGGTTCTTGCCTACAACATGAAGCGAGTGCTGTCCATATTGGGAGTGAACCGGTTGATCGCGGCGGTCAAGCTGTCCAGATCTTGCATTGAATCCTTAGGAGAAGTCCTTTTTCAAAAATGCGTTCCAGAGAAATTCAGAACCGTGGTCTTCGCCTGAGTTCTCACACAGTCTGATGAGTGTGGGAATGGAGGCGGTCAGAGGTAGATTTGTTTAACTCAAAACCCAAAAGCGACAATGCGCTTCCATTGTCGGATCGTGGGAGCGAGCTGTAATTTTAACTGAACCACTAACAATAATGAATCACAGATTCCGCCGATTATTGGATTACGCTGAAACGAATTTTTAACCACAGAGATGGTATCTGCGCAATCAGCGTAATCCACCAATCTGCGATACTAAAGGATGCATCATGAATACCAAAGAGCAACGTTATGCACAATTCGCGCTTGTGCGCGAAATGATGGAAACGCCGGGTATCATCCGGAATTTCAAAACAAAGGACCTTGCGCGTCCGATTCAGTCATTGAAGAAAACCGGCAAGATGTTTTTGACCGGTGAAGGTTCGTCCCGCATCTTCCCGGCGAAGAATGCGATCTATACCGCACTGAAACGCAATACGCCGCTCTCGATTCATACCGAAGGAAGCCGTCAGGCCGCGGAGCTGAACCTCTCCGGATACACACTCTTCGGCGCGTCGAATTCCGGCAAGACCAAGGAAGTTATTTCGCTCTTCCATGCGAAAAAAGATTCTCCGAAGTTCGGACTCACGGCAAATATGAAGACTCCGCTGGAAGAGGTCTGCGAAGAGACCTTCGTGCTGGACTGCGGCAAAGAGGACGCCGTTGCTGCGACGAAGAGCGTGATCGAGCAGGGATTGTTCTACCACAAGCTGCTGCTGGAATTGGAAGGATCAAAACTTCCAGCTTCAGCATTGAGCGAACTTGCCGACAAAGCGCAGCAAGTGCTGGAACTTCCGATTCCCAAAAACATCGCAGATGCTTTGTCGAAATCGCCGATTCTTTACTTCGCCGGAAGAAACAACGGCGCTGCCGAAGAAGCAACGTTGAAGACCAACGAAATCACCCGGAAAAAATCGGCATATCTTGAGGGCACCTATGCCGTCCATGGCATCGAAGAAGTTATGAATCCGAATGAAGTCGTGATTGTGGTGGATCCCTTTAAGGAAGAAGAATCGAAATTCAAAGAAGTGTTGGTGGATGGCGTTGGTATGTCCGTTGTCGCGATCAGTGGGCGCGAGACGATGTTCCCGACGGTTCGTATCCCTACCATGGAAGGCTTCGACGGCTATCTTCAACTGATGGCATGCTGGAATCTGCTTGTGGAAATCGGCATCTCCATCGGGATCAATCTTGACAAACCAGTGCGCGCCCGCAAAATCGGGAATGAATTTATTCAATGAGACCTCTGAAACATTATTGAGCACTGTCATTGCGAGGTTTCATCAAAGACGTTGTCTTTGGTTATCAAAATGATGGCCTTCTTCTCTTCGGACGCTTCGGCGAGTTTACACTGAGCGCAGCCGAAGTGCTCAGCGTCCGAGTCAAATGGCATTCGTCATCCCGATGTCCGCGTTTTGTGCGGACAAGTCGAGGGACGCATGCTTGTTGGGTCTGTCATTAGCAGGAGCATAGCGACGAAGCAATTTCAGAAAACAAGTTACTAAAGAAAGATTGCTTCGACATCTTTCGACTGCGCTCAGGATAGGCAAAACGCCTCGCAATGACATCATAATTGATTTTTCAGATCTCTCTCATAATTACTTACACACGAAAGGAAACAGCTTGTGAAGCACTATGTAGGAATTGATCTCGGCGGCACAGAAGTTAAGATCGGCATCATCAACGGTGATGGTACCATAGTCAAAAAGGATTCCTTCAAGACCGAAAGTTCCATGAACGGCGATCAGCTCGTTGCATATATGGCTGAATGCGCGAAGAAGGTCGTCGCTGCCGCCGGCATGACAGTGAAAGATATTACCGGTGCGGGCATCGGTTCCGCCGGCTTGCTGAATCCCGACACGGGACAGTTGCGCATCGTCACCAATATACCGCAATTGAACGATGTGTTCATCGCTCCGGGTATTGAGAAGATTCTCGGTGTTCCTGCTTTTCTCGACAACGATGTGAACGCGATGGTGCTCGGTGAATTCTACTACGGCGCAGCCAAAGGATACAAGGATGTTGTTGCGATGACCCTGGGTACCGGCGTCGGCGGCGGATTGATATTTGACGGCAAGATTTATCGCGGCGCTTCGTTCACGGCGGGAGAAATCGGACACATGTCCATTGATACCGACGGACTGTATTGTCCCTGCGGCAACTACGGCTGCCTTGAACGGTATATCGGCCGCGACGGCATCATCCAACGCTTCAAAATGTATTTGAGCAAAGGAATTGAGACGAACATCAATAATCATCTGGACAAAGGCGAGATCACGCCGCGTGCCATCGCACAGGCTGCCGAAGCCGGCGACCGGCTTGCACGCGAAGTGATGGAAGAGACGGGAAGAATTCTCGGCAATGCACTGGCGACACTGGTCAATGTGCTGAATCCGGAAGTGTTCGTTATCGGCGGGGGTGTTGCCAATGCCGGTGACCTGATACTGGAGCCTGCACGCCGCGAAATGAAAAAGCGCGCATACACGATACCGGCGCAAAAAGCCATCATCGTTCCCGCTGCATTGAAGAACGATGCAGGGATTGTCGGTTCCGCGTGCGTCGCAGTGGATAAACTTTCTGCGTAGTTTTTGTGTTATATTCTGTAACTTCAACACCACGAAGGCACCAAGGAAAGAACTCTTTGGTGTCTTCGTGTGTCTGGGAAACGATAAGAGACAGTGTTGGAGGTGTGAATAAACCTAGAGACTTGGTCGAAAACTACTCAGCGCCTCCGTGCCTCAGTGGTAAAGAAAACCACTCCGAAGGATGCTTCGCAGGAGACACAGAGGCACGGAGAAAATTGTCCCTAATAAAACATTATTTATTTCTATGTGGCAAGTTTAGTTCATTACTAAGGATGCTTATGAAGCGAATGGATTTTGTAATTTTCTTTTCGATCGTTCTGACCATATACGGTCTCGTCAACTATTATATTTTCATACGTGGGTGGCAGGCCTTTCCGGAGGGTTCCACTCTGCGGAAGATCTTCCTGGTTTCTTTCCTGATCATGTCTCTTGCCTACATTGCAGGGCGATTGTCAGAACGATATCTTCCCCCGTGGGCTGGCAGCAGCATGATCTGGGTCGGATCCTACTGGTTGGCTGCGATGCTCTATTTTCTGATAATCGTCGCTTTGTTTGATGTCATTCGTCTGCTTAATCATTTTCTTCCGTTCTATCCAACCTTTATCACGGCGCAGTACGTGGTAGCCAAACAATGGATTGCAGGGATTGTCATTGCGGTTGTCGGTATCGTTATTGCACTTGGGTCTGTGAATGCACTCAATCCCAAAATTAAAACAATCGAACTCGCCCTGCCGAAGAAACAGGCCGTGCTTCCGTCGCTGAATATTGTGATGGCGTCGGACATTCATCTGGGAACAATGGTATGTCAGGGACGTTTGAAAAGAATTGTCGATACCATCAATTCGCTTAATCCCGATGTGATCCTCCTTCCTGGAGATGTCATCGACGAAGACCTGGCTCCGGTGATCCGGCAGAATCTGGGTGAAACCCTGAAGAAATTGAAGGCGCGTTTTGGTGTCTACGCGGTGACCGGGAACCACGAATATATCGGCGGTGTTGAGCCTGCGGTGAAGTATCTGGAGGCTCATGGTGTTCGAGTGTTGCGTGATAGTGCAACAACAATCGGAGGGAGCATTTGCGTCGTCGGCCGTGAGGATGTCAGCGGCAACCGTGCGCGCGGGAAGAAAAGAAAAACTCTGCAGGAAATTCTCGAGACAACCCTGCGAACTTTGCCGGTGATCGTTATGGACCATCAGCCATTCCATCTGGAGGAAGCGGAACAGGCCGGAGTCGATCTCCAGCTTTCCGGCCACACGCACAATGGACAGATGTGGCCCTTCAACTATATTACCCACAAAGTCTATGAACTGGATTGGGGATATTTGAAAAAGGGGAATACTCATTACTATGTTTCGTGCGGTGTCGGCACTTGGGGTCCGCCGGTGCGCATAGGCAATACGCCAGAAATTGTTGACATCCGATTGCGTTTTGAATAGCGGAACGGTGACAATTCTTTTGTGATTTCCATCTTGCTCCCAAGCTCTTCGCCACAAAGATCGACGGACAGATGCTTGGGAGCGAATGGAAAAAAATGTCGCCACTCCGTGGCTCTTTGTTCTTTGAGGAATGATTGTTCTACAAAGATGTCGCCGCTAACGCGGTTCGGCATACGGCGGTCGCGGGGGAACGAGAAGAATACAGGGAGAGGATTTTAAGCCCGAAGAGCTGACATCTTTATAGCCGAAGCAAACGCCGTGGAATACAAAACCCCGAAGGCGGTGAAACAAGATCGCGGAAAACGATATCACGCCTTCTGCGTTTTGTTCTCGTTCCCATTCCCTTCACCGATTTAGCTGAAAATGAAAGTCCCGCATTGAATCAGAGGCGGATGATACTTACATTGTACCATGTCATCTGAAACCGTACTCCGCACAGAATCACTCGGCAAGCGCTATGGCACACGCTGGGCTGTTCAGGATCTTAATCTTGAAGTCCATCGCGGCGACGTCTTCGGATTTCTCGGCCCGAATGGCGCGGGCAAGAGTACGACCATCCGGATGATTCTCTCGCTGATCACCCCGGAAACAGGATCAGTTGAAATCTTCGGCCATGAGCTCTCTCGTCACCGGACGGCGGCGCTTTCCAAGGTTGCCGGGATTGTCGAGAAACCGGATTTCTATTTATATCTGAGTGCCCGCCGCAACATGCAGATCGTAGGATCGCTTACACTCGGCCGTACGCCGGCACCGGCAAAAATCGAATCGTGTCTGGCGCTGGTGGGCCTTACAGATCGCGCACGTGATCTAGTGAAGACTTTTTCTCACGGCATGAAGCAGCGTCTGGGAATTGCCCAAGCATTATTGTGTGACCCGGAATTGATTGTTCTCGACGAACCGACCAACGGGCTCGATCCCCAGGGTATGAAAGAAGTGCGGGAACTTATTCATCATCTGTCTACAGAAATGGGAATTACTGTGCTGCTGTCGTCTCACCTCCTAAACGAAGTGGAGCAGGTGGCAACCCGGATGGCAATCATCAACAAAGGAACGATGGTCGTGCAAGGCAGTGTAGATGAATTGTTGCGCGCAGCGGTACGAACGACGCTCTTCTCCGTTACTCCTCAAAAGAAGGCGGTTCGCATACTGGGGGAACTCAAAGGCATTGAACAAATGGAGGTGATCGAGGGCGATATTCGGGTGAAAGTTCCTGCAAAGCGAATCCCGGCCCTGGTCTCCGCTCTTGTTGATGCAGGATGCAGTGTTCATGCCGTTACGCCGGAACATTCTCTTGAACGCTACTTTCTTTCCGTGACAGAGCAATCATGATCAACCTCATCTATTATGAGTTGTTCAAAACGTACGCGAAGTGGCGGACGTATATCGGCTTCGTCGTTGTTGCGGTGATCATTCCGCTCGTTCTATGGGGATTAAAACTGGAGGGGGGGATCTTCATTCAGCGGCAGATGCGTCAGCTGCAGGCAGATTTTTTGATGTCCGGCAATCTCTTTAACGGCTGGACCGTTTCGCAGATTATCATGAACAGCCTTTGGGTGCATGTGCCGTTTCTGATCTCCCTGGTGGCGGGTGACCAGCTTGCCGGAGAAGCAACGTCGGGCACGTTCCGGCTCATTCTGATCAGGCCGGTGTCGCGCACAAGAATTCTGAACGCCAAATACGCTGCAACCCTGCTCTACACGAAATCGCTGGTGCTTGCCATTGCGGTACTCAGCATCGGCCTCGGCCTTCTCATGTTCGGCAGTGGCGATATGGTGACATTCGAAGGGGGAACGGTGACAATTCTTCCCGAATCGCAGATGTGGTTCCGGTTCGCACTTGCCTATGCGCTGGCCATTTGGTCGATGTGGGTGGTGGCATCACTCGCTTTTCTCTTTTCTTCGTTTGTGGAAAATGCCATCGGGCCGATCATCAGTACGATGGGTGTTATCATAGTCTGCATGGTGATCAGCAATTTGCACATTTCTGCATTTGAATCTGTGCGACCGTACTTGTTCACGACGCATGTAAGTGTCTGGCAGCAGGCATTTGGCGATCCGATCGATTGGTATGCAATCGGCAAATCATGCGGCGTGCTGGGATTGTATTCATTTGCTTTCTGGATGACAGCGCTCGTTATATTCAAGAGAAAAGATATTCTGAGTTAGACAGATGCGTGTGAACGTGAAAATTATTTCTCTGTGGTTTTTCACTTAACCACTGAGGCACGAAGGCACTGAGTATTTTTCTCCGTGACTCCGTGACTCCGTGTCTCTGTGGTAAGTCTTTTTCTTGTTCATTTTACTGCAAAGGAATAGGCATGACTCTTCGTCAAACGTTGAATGACGTGAAAACCGGTTTCCACCCATCCTTCTGGGTGGCGAATGGGATGGAATTGTTCGAGCGCCTCGCATACTATGGGCAACAGATCGTTTTCATGGTATATATGCGCGACAAGCTTCAATTCACTGAAACGCAGGCCGGAACACTCTCTGGTATCTTTGGCGGCTTAATTTATTTGTTTCCGATTCTCGCTGGTACTCTTGCCGACAAGTGGGGATTCCGGCGTTCCTTCAACATCGCGTTCTCTATTCTCGGCCTCGGATATTTCCTTATCGGATCAGTTGGAATGACCGCATTTCAAGGTGCATATCAAGGACTACCGCTCTACTGGCTGCTGCTTGCCTTTCTCGTCTTCACGGCGTTTGGCGGCTCATTCATCAAACCGTCAGTGTTGGGAACAGTGGCGGTGACAACGAATGAAAAGACCAAATCGCTCGGATTCGCAATCTATTACTGGTTGGTAAATGCCGGCGCCATGATTGGTCCAACGATAGCATACTTTGTCCGCGACAGTTTTGGAAATGAATTTGTGTATCTCGTATCGTCGGTCAGCTGTTTTGCCATGCTTGTGGTGAATCTGATTCTCTATAGAAATGTGAAATCTTCAAAGGCGGAGCCGGTCGAATCGCTCGGAAAGAAAATTGTGAATCTCTTTCGCGTCATGGGCAACGTCAAATTCATGATCTTTCTGCTGATCTATTCGCTTTATTGGGTCATCTTCTGGCAGGAATTCATCATCGTTCCGTACTACATCACCGATTTCATCGGCAAGGAATCGCCGTACGAAATCATTCAGTCATGGTCCGGAGCCGGCGCGATCATTCTGCTTCAGATTCCAATTAACTGGCTGACAAAGAAAATTCCAACCCGGAAAGCGATCCTCTACGGCTTTGCTGTCTCCTCACTTATCTGGCTCATCATTGCGATCCATCCGAGCATACCGACAATCGCAGCAGGCATTGTGGCATTTGCAATCGGCGAAATGATTCAGGCACCGCGGTACTATGAATATATTTCCGAGATTGCACCATCGGGTCAGCAGGGATTATTCCAGGGATATGCATTTCTACCGATCGCGATCGCCCGGTTTGCCGGCGATCCGTTCGGCGGCTGGCTCTATTCTACCTTTGCGACGAAATCGGGAAATCCGACTGTCGTGTTCTACACATTGTTTGGCGTCGGCGTTCTCGCAACCGTACTGATGGCATTGTATAACAGATATATTGCAGCGTCCGATCTTACTTCGGCCGCAGCATAGCCAATCCGACAACTGTATAGTAATCAATGCATATGAATACACTCAAAGATTTTTTCCGCGGGTCGCTCCTCCTTGCCATTGTTCTGCTGATCTCGGCAAATAGGTGTGCCGACCAAACGTTGACACCTGAAAAAATCCTGCAGAACGTGAAAGCACAGTCGGATCGGGTGAAGGATTATTCGGCCGTGTTGACGGCTTCCGTGCAGATGGAACGGCTGAAAATTCCGGAAATGAAGGTGAAGGTGTACTTTAAACAGCCGGATAAAATTCATGTGGAGTCGAAAGGGTTTTCGATGCTTCCACGGGATGGAATATTTCTCAATCCTTCGCAGCTCTTGAACAAATTCACTGCAGAACTCGTGTCGACGGAGAAGACCGATGGCGGGCCGGTCTATATAATTCAGCTCACACCGCGCGCCGATCAGCAGAAGAACGGCCGGAACCGGCCTCCCGTTGCGAGCAAGATCCGGGTGGATGGAAAGCGATGGCTGGTCACAAAGTTCGAATCGACGACGCAGGGAGGCGGGAGCATCACCGTGGAATTCAAACATGGGCTTGTGAACGGCACCTATTGGCTTCCGGAACAAATTACGGCGGTATTCGATGTTCCCCAACGGAAGGATGAATCGCAGGATGAACCCGGCTCCCGGCGCCAGGCTTTGCCGAGAAAAGGAACAATTTCCATGACCTACTCAGACTATCAGGTGAATACCGGACTGCCGGATGAACTCTTTGAGCCGAAAAGAGGGGAAAAGGACAAATGATGACTATATTGTGGCTTGCCATGGCGTTTGCCATCGCGGCCGGTCTCTATGCCGGTTGGAAAAAATTTTGGAAGTGGTTTAATGATCGATGGGATGCTGACGAGGATGAGCGCCACCATGCCATCATTCAGGGAAAGAAAGACGACCGCGCGGCTTCGGAATCGAAGGAGCACAAGAAGGTTTGACGAAAACTCGCCATTAGCCCAAAAGGCACGAAGGCACAAAGAGAAAATTGAAGATCACGCTCCTTCTTTGGTGCCTTCGTGTCTTTGTGGCAACTCTCTTCCACCGGGACTCCAGCAAAACATGACTATAGAATTTTTCATACTGTTGATTTGCATCGCCGCCGTAGTCGCTGCGCCCCGCATCGGCATTCTTGCCATGCTGAGGCGGCGGCGGTCGAAGAATGTCCGCATTCGCGTGGAAGATGCCCTGAAGCATATTCATGATTCTGAGTATCATGGACGGCGTGCCACGTGGGGGGAGGTCGTGCATGCGCTTGGACTCTCCACGGCTGAAGGTTTGGAACTGGTGACAACGCTGCGATCCATGAATCTAGTGACCGCAGAATCCGGCGACATACGGCTGACCGACGAAGGGCGTATGTATGCATTACGCGTTATTCGTGTGCATCGATTGTGGGAACGGTACCTTGCCGATGAAACGAGCGTTGCAGAAACAGACTGGCACACCGAAGCAGAGAAACTTGAGCATAAACTCAGTGCGGCGGATGCCGATGCACTGGCAGCTCAACTCGGAAATCCGCAGTATGATCCGCACGGTGATCCAATTCCAAGCGCGGCAGGTGAACTTCCCGCGCAGCAATCGCAATCTCTCGTGTCGTTGCACACTGGAGACGTCGCATCCATCGTCCATTTGGAAGATGAACCTCCGGAAATCTATGCACAGCTTGTTGCGCAGGGTCTTTATCCCGGTATGCAGCTTCAGGTGACAGAGGTGAGCGATCAGCGTATCCGATTCGAAGCGGAGGGAGAAGCGTGTGTGCTGGCGCCTCTGTTCGCGGAGAATGTGTCTGTGCGATTGTTGACGGACGCAGAACGCGCCACCGAACCATTTGTTCAGTTGTCGAGCCTGAAGATGGGAGAAGAGGCGACGGTTGTTGCAATCTCCCGCGCATGCCGCGGACAACAGCGTCGCCGTCTCATGGATTTTGGGATTGTCCCCGGAACACACATTAGAGCTTCGTTGCAGAGTCTGACGGGCGATCCGATGGCATACGAAATACGAAGTGCAACAGTTGCGCTGCGAAAGCAACATGCCGATCAGATTTTTATTCGTGATGTGCGGGCGGGAGAGTGAATGGAAAAGGGAACTGAAAATACGGCTGCTGCCGCCTGTGAGACATGTCCGCTGAATCGTCAGGCGAGCCTGGTGAAACTCGGCATTTCCATGGATGATGTGGACTTTGTTATTGCTCTCGCCGGAAATCCGAATACAGGGAAGAGCACTGTCTTCAATAGTCTCACCGGATTGCATCAGCACACCGGAAACTGGCCGGGCAAAACTGTAACGCGTGCCGAAGGTGCATATTCCTACAACGAGAAAAAGTACAAGATTGTCGATCTTCCCGGAACATACTCACTCCTTTCCACCAGCGTGGATGAAGAAGTGGCACGCGATTTCATTCTCTTCGGCCAGCCGGACGTTACCGTTATCGTGACGGAAGCAACACGGTTGGAGCGGAACCTGAATCTTCTGCTGCAAGTTCTGGAAATAACCGACCGCGCGGTTGTGTGTGTGAATCTGATAGACGAAGCACGCCGGCACCATATTGGTGTGGATGACCGTGCACTGGCGCGTGAGTTGGGTGTGCCTGTAGTACTCACAGCGGCGCGGCAAGGAGAAGGAATTCCAGAACTGCTTCAGAATATACATCAGGTGGCAACGGGAGAATTTGTCTGCAAACCGCAGCGGCTGAAAAGCGTTCCGACGAAACTGATGCGTGCTGCGGAAGAATTATCGGGAAAAATTCTTGAGCAATTTCCCGGCTTGCCGAATGCACGGTGGGTTGCATTTCGCCTCCTGGAAGGTGACCAGCGGATGATCGATGCCGTTCGTACCGGAGAATTGGCGGCTTTGATGAGGAGTCAGGTGACAACGCATGAGTGATAATGAACGCATAACGTCTTTGCTGGAGAGCGCGAAGCGGACCCGGCAGGAACTGGGTGAAGAACTGCACGATTCGCTGATGGAATCGCTGTATGGCGAAGCGGCGCGGATTGCAGATATCGTCGTCAGCCGTCCAGAGCGGAAACAGCGTTTTGATCTGGATCGCATGGTTGATCGGTTTGTCACAAGCAAATGGACCGGCTTTCCGTTGATGTTCGTTTTGCTTGCACTGGTTTTCTGGATCACGATCATCGGTGCGAACATCCCCTCCGAATATATCTCGAAGTTTCTGATTGACGGCGGCCGGCCGTTTCTCAAACACCTTTCTGCGATAGTGCACCTTCCTGGGTGGCTGGACGGTGTGTTGATCGATGGCGCCTATCTCTCAGCAGCATGGGTTATCGCCGTGATGCTTCCACCGATGGCGATCTTCTTCCCGATGTTCACGTTACTGGAAGATTTCGGTTACCTTCCGCGCGTGGCATTTAATATGGACGCATTGTTCCGCAAGGCGGGTGCCCATGGCAAGCAGGCATTAACGATGACAATGGGATTCGGCTGCAATGCTGCCGGCGTAGTTGCCACTCGCATAATCGACAGCCCGCGCGAGCGACTGATTGCCATCATTACAAATAATTTTGCCCTCTGCAACGGGCGCTGGCCGACGCAGATTCTTATTGCATCGATCTTTCTGGGAAGCGTCGTGCCTGCGCAATTTGCCGGAATGGCGACAGCGGCAGGCGTAGTCTTCATCGCACTGCTGGGAGTCGCGCTGAGCCTGATCATCTCCTGGGGATTGTCGCGTTCCGTCCTGAAAGGAGAAGCATCGGCATTTAGTCTGGAACTGCCTCCGTACCGTCCGCCGAGAATTCTGCAAACGCTGTACACATCTCTCATCGATAGAACATTATTCGTTCTTTGGAGGGCAATTGTCTTCGCTCTTCCGGCGGGTATTGTGATCTGGCTCGTGGCGAATGTGACCATCAGTGGCACCAGTCTGGCGGAGTACTTCATTCATGCGACAAATCCCTTTGCTGTTTTTCTTGGATTAAATGGCGTCATTCTTCTGGCATATGTTATTGCAATTCCCGCCAATGAAATTGTGATTCCAACGGTACTGATGCTCACGGTGTTGACATCGGGACTCCATGGTGTGGGGAGTGGTACCGGTGTATTGTTCGCAATGGACAATACCGCAGCAGTTGCAAATATTTTGCACGCCGGTGGTTGGACTCCCTTAACAGGACTCTGTTTGATGCTCTTCAGCCTCATTCACAATCCCTGCTCGACCACCATCTATACTATCTACAAAGAAACGGGGAGCACGAAGTGGACCACACTTGCGACATTGCTCCCGCTCATACTTGGCTTTGTAGTGTGCTTTGCCGTTGCGTTGATCTGGCGTGCATTCTAGCGGCATTTTGTTTTCCGGATCACAACACACGCTTCATAGACACTCCAGAATCTGTCATTCCTTCCTGAACGGTCCATCTACGGTCCGTGATTTTTTGCAAAACCAAAGAAATCACTTGCTTTATTATGAGCATATGCTCATATTTGAAGAGTCGAAAGGGAAACGATGGCACGGCCGCAACAATGCAGAAAAGTCCGGGCAGTTCCGGTAGTCACATACTACAAACCCCGCGGCATTCCTCTGTCGGAGTTGGAGGAGGTGACGCTGATGCTTGATGAATACGAGGCAATGCGGCTTGCGGATTTCGAAGGATTGTATCAGGATCAGGCAGCGGCGAAGATGTCTATTTCACGACAGACATTCGGCCGGATCGTCGAAAGTGCCCATCGGAAAGTCGCTGACGTGCTGCTTCATGGGAAGGCCCTCAAGATAGAAGGGGGGAGCGTAGCCGTTTCCGCAACGAAAGAGAACGGCAAGTTCTGCATTTGCCCGAACTGCGCAAAGAAAAATTTTTCTCACACTAATATTCGAAAGAAATGAATCATGAAAATAGCTCTGCCCTCAAACAAATCCACCATCGACAGCCACTTTGGACACTGTGAATATTTTACCGTGTTCACCGTGGATGAACGGAAAAAAATAGTAGCGGAACAAATTGTCGACTCACCGGCAGGCTGTGGGTGCAAATCAAATATTGCCGGAACACTTTCCCAATTGGGCGTCACGACTATGTTGGCCGGCAATATGGGCGATGGCGCAATAAATGTGTTGAGTCATCATGGTATAGCCGTCGTCCGTGGCTGTGAAGGAAATGTGCGTGATGTGGCCGAGCGATGGCTTCAGGGCCAGATTGACGATTCCGGTATCGGCTGCCAGGTTCATGAACATGGCTGCGCGCACCACTAGTTGCAGGGAAATAGTTGCACGGCTCCGCAACGAGCCCGGTCATAGAACCGGATTCGTTGCGTTTGTCCCTTGTGATCTGCCGATGCATACAGTTTCTTGCCGACGCATAATGCAATTCGCCGAATTCAGGCCATTCCCTTTCCCAACAATCCGTACATAGTGCATGAATATGAACGGGAGGCCGCTTGCCATTGACGCCTCAGAAAATTTGTTCGTTGCAAATTGGGGAGGTGGGTCAGGAACTGTAACGTTTCAGATCTTCCCGGACAAAAAAGGGTGAAAAACTAAGAGATGTTTTGAGTATATTATACTCATCCTATATTGGTTCCAGTTTCAAGTCAGCAGATATTGGGTTTAGTTGATGATTTTGCTTGCCTAAAGGTAACTGCTCAGCGTAGTTCGTCATTATTCAGCACTTCGACTCATCCCGTGCCAACGGCATCCCTTCGGGACAAAAGGCGCGTGATTCGCTCAGTGTGACGAGATTATGATGACGCTGAGTACTTACGCCTAAAGATATGAATAAAATAACAGCACAGAAGGAGAAACGAGAATGATCACCAGATCAATTTTTACAATGGTGCTTGTTGCATTTTTGCTCTGCTCTGTACATAGTCAAAATAAGAGCAGTGCCCAACAAGATGGAAGTGGTCGTTTTCAAGATGATGTACTGGGTATCGCGTTCGCAAAAGTCGGCGCGGTGGAAAAAGTCGATGGTTCAACCTATCGCATGACGCTGCAGTCATCAGAAAATTTCTCCGCTCACCCGGCTCTCGCCCAGGTGTCCGCGACCGATAGATTGTTCGTGGACTTACCGGGAAGCTATGGCGGCAGATTATTTCTCGATACACCATCAGCATCCCAGTTGTTTCATAACAGAGTTCTGGTTGACTCCGTGAATACCGGCCAGCAGAAATTCCGTCGTGAGTATTGGATTGTGTATGCAGGAATGGGAATGTGGGAAGGTGTCATTAACTGTTCTACGCAGGCAGGAGGACGGTATTGCATTGTTTCGTTAATTCAAAATATACGGGCCGGCAAACCCGGCGAAGAGGTTGACGGTAAGCCGCTGACAGCCGGGGATTTGAAAGGAAAAATTCTTGCTTCTCTTCAAGATACAACCAATGTACTCATCAACGAGTTTACGACATTTCTGGCCTCTGTCCAGATTCAAAAATAAGGATGAAGGAGTTGCTGAGATGAGAAAATTAACGCTTTCGATTGCTGCTGTCTCGGCGATGATTATAGGCAGTACGATCCCGTTCGAGAAATGTTATGCAACAGATTCGCTTCCCATCGGCGAAAAAGGGATGTACATTTGGCAATTATGGAGCGCGAACGGCGGCGGCAAAAATCTGAACACGATCATCACAAAACTGAAAAGTAACGGAATATCCTGGATTGTCGCAAAAATGGGTGATGGCGATAGTTTTTACAATAGTTCCGGGAAATCACTGTACACGTGGGCAGTCCTCAATTGCGGCAGCTTGGACAGTGTCATCAGTGTTTTTCACAGTAGCGGAATAAAGGTATTGGCGTTTCAATATGTCTATGGAGATCCGCATCATTGGGGTAATGTTCAGTCCGAAACAGATGTTGCAAACTGGATACTCGATGTGAAGGGGATTGATGGGCTTCTTATCGATGCTGAAATAGAGTACGACAATTTAGCAACCCGAGTCGCAGCAGCCCGCTCTTATTGTGACAGCATTCGGGCGCACCATTCGAATGGTTTTGTCGGACTCACCGCATGGGCTCGCCCCAACAGCCACTCCACATTTCCATGGACAACGTTTCTCGATCGCGTTCAAGTAAATATGCCACAAGCGTATTGGGGAGCAAGGCCCACTACTCCGCAAAACGAACTAAGTCTCATGAGCAGCCAATTCACATCCAATACGAATACCTGGGTGAGTCAGGGGGACAGTGCTGCTGCAAAACCGATCATGCCGATCGGAGATGGATATAGTACTACTGTCAAACAAGGCGATATCACGACTTTTTGCACCTTGTCCCAGACGACGTACAACTATCCGGGGATCAGTTTGTGGGAGTACACTCAAATGCCCTATTCATACGTATGGGATGAATATTCTGCTGCTTGGACGATAACGTCAGTTTCAATTCCAGAACATACTCCGATTCAATACAGCCTTTCGCAGAATTATCCGAATCCGTTCAACCCGTCCACGACATTGCAATATAGCTTGCCGGTGTCCGGGCGTGTGAAGATAGCTATATTTAATATTCTTGGGCAGCAAGTGGCGGAGCTGGTAAACTCAGAACAATCTGCCGGCTGGCATCTAGTGGATTGGAATGCAAATGTTGCAAGCGGAGTATACGCTTATCGACTGGAAGTAGTAAGCACTTCTAATCCAAACCAGCGTTTCATAGATGTGAAGAAGATGATTTTGCTTCGATGATGTGGGGGGAGATAAAAGACATTGATGCCTGACTCATTTGTTTGATCTTAGATGGATTCTTCACTGCGCTTCGCTCCGTTCAGAATGTCATTTATTTTAAAGCCGAAGACAACGACTTCGAATAGTCCTCAGTGTGACGAGATTATGATGACGCTGAGTACTTAAGTAATTTGATATTCAACGCGATATTGCTTACCATATAGAAGAATGAAGAGCCTGTCTATACAATATAGCAACACGTTGCGTCCCGCCGTTCCGGTGCTACTGCTGATACTGCTGCTTGCAAGTATCTCAATCGGTGCATTTCATAGTTGCCATGAATGCGCGAATCCGGACAACTGCGCAATTTGCGCCTTCCAGGCTTCCAGTTGTACATTGTCCCACGATTCTGTCCCGGGTTCACATCCTTATGATGAACCAGTTCTTCTTTCCATCATCACTCTTCCCGAAAGAGTCTCAGAGCCATTCCAGACCAGTGTCTTCGCTTCTCACGCTCCTCCTCAATTCTGTTGATCTCATAACAAAGTATTCTGCCGATTCCCCGCATTGTCTTTAAGAACTGTGGAATTCGGTCCCTTTAATATTTCACTGTGAACGAGAATGTTCTTTCCATTGTTCATAGTGTTGCAACCGTAGTTATGAGGAGGTCTTATGAAGTTGAAGAAAATATGCATTTCAGCAACACTTCTCTTGATTCTCTTCCCCGGCGGATTGCTCCACACGCAATCGAGGGAAGGATCTGCTTTCGACCAGTCCAAATTTGTGCCGGATATCGCGTTCATTCTCGACGTCTCCGGTGTTGCACGGGATATGGCAAATGAAAAATATTATTCTCTTACATTTCCCGGGTTCAGTTATCCGTTCCTGAACCAGCCGAGTTCTTCCGGATTGAATGCCCGCAGAGGGTTAAATTTCAATTACGGCGAGATGTCGCTGTATTCTGTCGTCGATCCGTATTTTGATCTCTTTGCAGTCATTGGCCTTTCGCCGGACGGCGCCGGCCTGGAAGAGGCGTATTTTACAACGAGAAAACTCCCATACGGTTTTCAGATGAAGGCTGGAAAGTTTCTCGCCAGCTTCGGCAGAGTCAACGAGCAGCACGAACATTACTGGAGCTTTGCCAATCGGCCGCTCATTGCAACGGCATTGTTCGGCGAGGAGGGATTGAACGAAATCGGTGCACAAGCCACATGGGTTGCCCCTACCTCATTTTATCTCATGTTCGGCGCGGAAGTGTTAAACGGAGATAACGAACAGAGCTTCGGGACTACCGGTATCGACAATCCCCAGGGCAACGTCGTCGTCAGCGCGGTTCAGGGACCGAATCTTTATATAGGATATATCCGTTCGTCATTCGATGTCGAAGATGCTTCGATCTTGTTCGGTGTTTCCAATGCGTTGGGAACGACGAGAAACGATCAGGGCTTTGCTTCTGCCGGAATCGCGGGAGAAGCCGTCGATGCGAACACAGACATTATCGGCGGCGATTTAACAGTTAAATATTCTATCGATGCCATCCGCTTTATTATGTTCCAAAGCGAATATATGTATCGCGTGATGAATGGAACGGAATACACGCACGATTCATCAAACATTGTCTCGTCGGTAAGCCTGGATAGACATCATTCCGGATTTTATGCACAGGCCGTCACAAAGCTCGACCAATGCTGGAATGTCGGTGTGCGGTATGATTTGCTGATGCAGAATGATGTGTCGCTCGGAGGGATGAATCAACACATGCCGTCCAATCTTCCACGCTATTCTGCCATGATTGAATATAGTCCTACAGAATTCTCACGGCTTCGTCTTCAGTTCGACAGAGACGAGAGTCGTTTCGTGCAAACTTCCGGAGGATGGTCGCAGCAGCCTTATACACAAGTTATTTTACAGGCGAATTTTACAATCGGCGCTCATGGTGCCCATGCATTCTAAAGAAAACATCTTTCTCATTTATCTATGGAGTTTCGTATGAAGTTAGCAAAAATTTTTCCGCTATTGCTGCTATGTGTGCAAACTGCATTCACGGGCAATTTGCAGGTCGTGACGACCTACGGATATATCGGAGACATCGTTCAGCGCATCGGCAAAGATCGTATAGAGGTGGTTGTGCTCGCGCGGGGAGATTATAACCCGCATATCATCGTTCCCAAACCCTCCTATATTGCCAAAATGCGAAAAGCCGATCTTCTTGTTATTAACGGAGGACAATTGGAAATCGGCTGGCTGCCGCAAATAATAAAACAGGCAAATAACGGTACCGTCCAGCCGGGGGGACGGGGATTTCTCGACCTCTCCATGCATGTGCATTTGGCCGATGTGCCGACGAGTGTCTCGCGGGAACTGGGCGATGTGCATCCGGAAGGGAATCCACATTTTTTTATGGATCCTGATAATATCCCGATCATTGCAAAAGCTATCACTGAACGATTGAGCGAGCTCGATCCCGATAATCAAGCGTTCTTTGAAACGAACAATAAGGAATTATACACCCTGTGGCAGCAAAAAATGAAAACATGGGAAGAGAAGTTGAAACCGTTCAAAGGAGTAAAAGTTGTGGAGTATCACAAGCTTTTCGATTATTTCTTAGACCGATTCGGATTTGCAATTGCCGGTACCATTGAGCCGCTTCCTGGAATTCCGCCAACCACAAAGCACATAGCCGATGTTGAGAAATTAATCCAACGGGAAGGGATCAAGTTTATACTACAGGATGTTTATAATCCGCAGGATGCCTCGTCCTATTTATCGAAACGACTTAATGTAAAACTTATTATTCTCCCACACGATGTCGGAGCGGTGAAGGAAGCCGATAATGTGTTCAGCGTGTTTGATGAGATCGTAAGGAGATTGACAAATGGCTGACATACTTATTTCCGCATTCGTTCTTTCCGTAGTGCTGCTCGGCATTCATTCCTTCTTTGGGCTGGAAATTATCAAAAGGGGAATTATTTTCACAGATCTCGCCATAGGACAGATGTCTGCTTTGGGAGCGGCACTTTCCATCCTTCTCTTGGATGGGAAATACATCTATCCGGTGTCACTGGCGTTCGCCCTCCTTGCCGGGCTGCTTATATCTCTGGCATCCAAGAGGACATCCTCCCATGAGGCATTCATTGGATTGCTGTATGCGTTTGGAATTTCAGGAGTGTTCATTGTTCTTTCCAAATCGGCGCACGGAACGGAGATGTTCGACAAGCTGATGGCTTCGGATATCCTCTTTACGCCATGGCCGGATATTATTGAAACGGGGATTGTCTATTCATTGCTCGGACTGATACTGATTTTCGTCTATCCCCGCATGAAAGGATTCTGGAAAGATACGCTCTTCTTTGTTTCGTTTGCGGCCACGGTGACCAGCTCCGTGCGCTTGGCGGGAGTGCTCATCGTGTTTTCCCTCCTTGTCGCGCCGGCATTCATCGCTATACGGCTGAACAAATGGAAGATCCTGCTTGTGGCGTGGATTGTCGGTACGGCGGTCAATCTGCTTTCTATTTTGGTCTCCTACAATCTCGATTTGCCGACAGGCTATACGCTGGTGTTCTTTCATGCATTGCTGGCGTTGATTGTTGCGTTTGCGCTTCCCGTGACGAAAAAGAAAGAGCAAGAGGCGGTGTAGCTGTTTCTGTGGAACTTTTCCACAAAATTATTATTGCCGTAATAAGGTCGTCATTTAGATGGCAGCTATAACAAGAAGTAAAATACTTGTGCTTTTTCTTGTTCTAAGTCATCTACTTGGATTCAGGCTTCATTACGCATTCCACAAAGATCTTATTGTTATCTCCGGTTTATTGGGACAGCAGATTTTGCCGCACGGAGACGCCGATCACTGCAAACACATTCCTTTATCTGAATATATTGAGTGTAATATCTGTCTTTCATCACAAAACAGTATTGTTCCGGTTCAAATCTCACCAAATCCCGGCAAGGTCCAGGTTGTCGGTGCGGCAGCAATCATTTCATCGCAACTTCTCGTTCAGGAACATCTCTTCGAATCATTTTCTCGCCGCGGCCCGCCTTCTCTTCTCGGTTAATCCTTTTATTTAGTCATTGACATTGTTGAGACACGTGGGAAGACTCCTGTGTGTTTGTGGACATTAAGTTATCGAGGAGAAGAGGATGCGTCCAATTATTGTTCTTCTATCACTATGTCTATTTTTCATGTCTTCCGTGGCACAGCGGAAGGCAGAAAATAACTTCCAGCGGAATCAACCCACTGTGGAGAATATGCCGGGAGATTTGCCCACATCGGCACCCAGTGGTACGGATCGAGACGTGCATCTAAAGGTGAATGTATACGATGCAGATGGGAAAGCACCTATCGAACTCACGCGCGTTGTGTTGAGAAAAAATGCAAAATTTGTATCGCAGCAAGCTACGAATTCTGTGGGGCAGGCCCGGTTTATCGATATTGAACCCGGAAAATACGTCGTGCAGGCATGGTTTGTCGGCTATCTTACATTTGTGGATTCCATTAACGTTGACAGGGATCACGCAATATATGAGATCATGCTCCAAGCAAAGGGAAATATTGCCGAGGGAGTTGAGGTCGATGCTCAGCGAGAACTTGCCGTCACGAGCATCAACCTTGCCACGGGCAATCAGGTCTTCGAATCGGAGACATTCCATCCTTCCCCGGCTGCGCAAATGACCAATTTGATTCAAGAGAACGTCATGGGTGTAGCCCGCGCTCCGACTGGTGAAGTTCATATACGCGGACACCATGGGGAATTTACCTACTATGTCGATGGAATTCCGGTTCCTCTTGAAATGCCGAATGTTACAGTCTGTCGTACCAAGTGATTGAGCTGCTTTTGCCTGGCAATTATTATGACGTTTTAATGCTTGTCTCACAATACCTTTTTCGATACTCGAAATAGAATTCTTTAAGGAAAATTCTTTTGCTTCCTGAACCATGATGTTCATTTTAGCAAGTTCGATTCTATCCTTTTGTTGAATTGCGACTTCATCAGGAAGGACCTTCAGAAATCTAATAAACACTTTGAGCTCAAGAACATTCATTCTCCATCAGTATTTCATAAGTAAATCAGTGAATCTTCGATCAATCTTTTTATACCGTTGCATCTGAAATTGAGTAAAGAAATGCGGTGCAAGTTTAGGAATGTCTCCTTTCCTTTTCTTTAAATGTGGGAGATAGATAGTAGAGTATGTCGATAAATTGGACGATTAAGTGATTAGGTTCGAAAGATACAATCAAATATAAAGCGTAGGCTTATCGAGGTGAATTCTATTATCATTGCGACCATTTGAACAGATACAGAAAAAAGCTTACCGTTGTTTACAACCATGCTGAGAAATAAAGGAGGTCAAATATGATATTGCTAGGTATCGGAGCGGCTGCGTTTATCGCAACTTTTCTTGGTGGATTATTTGCACTCAGGTTTAAAGACAAGCTGCACCTTATCACGGGATTCAGTGCGGGAGCAATCATTGGCGTCGCATTTTTCGATCTTCTTCCGGAAGCTGTCGCGCTAAAGAATGAAACTCAAGGCATTTCGCAGGTATCGCTTATGATCGGTATCGGATTTATTGTGTATATGATTCTTGAAAGGATCATTGTTCTGCACTCCTACCACGAAAACGGCTGTGAAAATACGCGACACCGAGGCATTCTGGGAGCGGGCAGTCTCTCATTACACAGTTTTCTGGATGGTGTGATTATTGGTCTCGCATTTCAAATATCCAATTCAGTAGGAACAATCGTAACGACTGCAGTCCTTACACACGACTTTTCCGATGGTATCAATACGGTAACAATGATCATACGAAGTGATGGAGAACGCAGACAAGCTTTAAAATGGCTTATTGCAGATGCGCTTGCTCCGGTTCTCGGAGTTTGTTCGACATTCTTCTATTCAATTCCAAAGGAAGCATTAGGTATCGTCCTTAGCATCTTCTGCGGATGTTTTATTTATATTGGTGCGAGCGACCTCCTCCCGGAAAGCCATCATGCCCATCCAAAAACACTTACGACGTTAATGACACTTCTTGGAATGGCAATACTCTATACCGTTATACAAATTGCAGAGTGATTGGAATATTCAAACCGCTATTGCAATATAATTGCAATTGAACGGTTCAACAGTTATATTAGCCTGAGTGGGTCTTTGCATTAAAGATCAAATGCTCACTATGTTAAAAAAAAATTGAAAGCTGAAGTCTGGAATCAATTTGTCCAGATCGAAGGGATATACGAAGCATTCAGAAATGAACAACCAAGCTAAAAAAATCTTAAGACTTGTGATGGCTATATACTTAGCCATTATGTTCTTGGTTTTTGTTCCTCTCCATCACCACGAAGATTACAAGGAACACGATGACTGCATCGTTTGTATTATCGCCCATCAACCTTTTCACGTCAGCGTTTCATTAGCACTTCCAATTGTAACCGTTTTCCTTATTGTCAATTTAGTTCTGCCTTCTACAATTCCTATTTGCCAAACTCCTGCTTCGCTTCATCTCCGCGCACCGCCTCACAGGCAAGACCTTCTCAACATAACTCTGTAGAAAAAGCTAATCCCACACACATCAGTGCGGTGTGAGATATATTTCATTTTGCATTAACATCTTGATCATGCAATTGTTCTTACTTGCAATATAAATAGCTATTGCGATTAAGGTCAATATTTAACTTTTATTTTATTCAAGGAAAAATTATGAAACCGATTTTCATAGTACTCTGCTACCTTATTTTGGGAGTGGCGAGCCCACAAATATTCGCCCAGAAAAATGATCAATTGACAGATTCGATGACATCAGCCATAAAAGATTCAACATCCCAAATAAACACTACTATCATAGTTCGAGGCAAGAGGCATGACATCAATCGCCTTGGCGCTTTGTCAAATAGCATACAGCCGACCAGCGTAGTCTCACTGGAAGCGATATTTCGAAAGAACGCTGATGATTTTACTCAAGCCGTCACCTCAGAGCCCGGCGTTTGTGTGCTGACCGGGTGTAGTTCATGTGGTTTCAAGCAGATTCAAATAAACGGACTCGGCGCGAATCACACCACGTTGCTTGTCGATGGCCTTCCCGTTTTCACCCCTGTCACGAGTTTCTATGGTGTCGATGCGCTGACTACGGCGGGAGTCGCTTCCATTGATATCTCGCGCGGCCCCGGAGCTTCACTTCTGGCGCCTGGCGCTATGGGCGGTGCGATGGATGTTCGGTTTCAGGACCCCACAGGCACAACCCTCTCGGCTGACGCGGCCATAGGCAATAATGATTGGAACCATCTTTCATTTTCGGCGACCGCCTTAGCCGACAGCGGCAAATTCGGCATTCTCGTAGCCGCGCATCACTTTCAGCAGGGTGCATGGGATGCCGATGGCAATGGTGTCTGCGAATCCCCATCCCTGAAGGATGAGAGCGCGCTGCTCAGATTGAATGGGTTCATTGGTGAAGACTGGTCATGGAACCTGCGCTTGACGCATAGTAACTCCGAAGTGTTCGGCGCGTCCTTGACCCCTAACCACATGGGTGCTGCTGTCGGGCCAGCGGATTCAATTCCGCCCTTTGTCGGAGGGAATTTGAATAAGAAATTCATAGGAAATCCTATCGACATCATTGAATGGGTTCAGACAGGCCGGGATGAAGTCGCAGGCTCGTTGACTTGGGATTCCCCGGAGATGGGTTTATGGCGGTTACGGGTGGGTTTGGCCAATCAATCGCAGATTTCCGAATACGAAGGCGGGGCTGATTATTACAATATGGACCACAACATCGTGGGGGATTTGCGCTGGCAGGGAACGGTTGGAGATCACACACTGACATTGGGTGTGGACGGAAACAGCGAAAGAATGGCCTCGCAATCGATCTACTACTATCAGAACCTTGGGATAACTCCCGATTCTTATAATACATTTTTCGGAGGGGGATACATTCAAGATGTGTGGAATTTCGGACATGAACGCGAGCTCTCCCTGGCATTGCGCATGGATGATATCGATGTAAATTGGGTTGACAAGCCCAACTCGGAAATTCATAATTTCATAGCTGCTCCACGAATGAGCTTGCGCTGGGAATTTATTGAAGGTTTGACGGGACGCCTGTCTGCGGGATTGGGTTGGCGCGCCCCCCTCACATTTTTTGAAATGGATCACGGCCTTTTGGACAACGGGTTCGACATCGCCGTCACCGAGTTGGAAAAAGCTGTAGGAGTGGGAGGTTCGCTTTCAATCGACAGACCGCAGTGGAGCTTTACGGTCGGAGCTTATGCAACTCAAGTTTCGAATCTTGAGTACATCGACGTCGACACGACATTGCCCCGCCCGATTTTGCGCAACAATCCTAACAAGCTGACCTTCCTCGATTTGGATGCCGAAGTGTCATTCCTTCCATGCGAATGGCTCAAGCTGGGAGTAGGCGTCCAACACCAGGTAATTCCCGATCAGTACAAAGCGGTTGAATTGATCGCGGCGCAGGAAACCGAAGTAAACGGTCGTGCGGAAATGAAATTCGGACCAGTTTCACTTTCAGGAGATGCTACCTGGATTGGACCCCGCGACCTGACCCCATATGGCTATACAGACCACTTCAATGTTTTTCAAAACGGTGTTGCCAGCGATCCTAAGCTTACCCAGGCTCCAGGTTTTATCGTAGTCAACGCGAAGGTAAGCTGGAAAGTTCGAACCGCCTTGGATTTATACGCGGGAGCGGAGAATCTGTTTGACTATACCCAGACCGGTTCGGCTGGAGACGGTCCTAAGTTTTGGGACGGTCAGGGTGCCTACGGTACTTCGCACATCTGGGGACCGCTGCGTGGGCGTCAACTCTACGCCGGGGTACGAGTAAACATGTGACATTCACCCGCATGCGGGCTCTATTTTTGTCGAGCCTGCATGCAGGTAGTATTTTTTATAAGGAGATCCATGGTTCATTTAATCGATAGTCTGACCCCTGCACTGTTGTTGCTGGAAGAGATGATTCTTGCCTTGCTGGTTGGCTTGGAAGTCGCCATTCTGGCGATATTTGTTTGGCGTCTGCGCTCACTTTCGCGGGTGAATGGCGATCCATCCAAATGGATCAAGAGCTTGACACAGAACATGACGGATAGTGGCCTTGCCAAAATCACCATGGAAGGTGAAGATGTCAATACCGTATCAGGTCGCGCAGTAAAAACGGCAACAGATAACTGGGGACTCGCACCTGAAGCTCTGGAAAAAGTATTCGAAGCGCAGGAGTCGATGGAGAAGAGAGGACTGGAACGGGGCCTCTCTTTTCTTGGGACTGTAGGTGCGAACGCCCCATTCTTGGGTTTGACAGGAACGGTGACCGGGATTCTCGTTGCGTTTGATCGTTTCGCAGCATCGGGCGGAAAGGGGAGCACAGAAGTCATGGTTGCCATATCGCAAGCGCTCGTGGCCACGGCCATTGGACTTCTCGTGGCCATTCCTGCCGTGGTGTTCTACAACATCCTGCGCAACCGCAGCAAGATGATCCTGGAACAGTCAAGGGAAGTTCAAGCGCTCATTCTGGCGAGAGCACTGCACGCCACCTTTACGCATCCGGAGGCCTGACATGGCCGCAGCGTCTCGCCACGACGATGAAGAGATCATCTCCACCATTAATATCACTCCTCTGGTGGATATCTTTTTGGTCTTGCTGATAATTTTCATGATCACCAGTACCGTGCTCGATCAGCAAGAAATAAAGATTAATCTGCCCAAGGCGGCGAATGCTGGATCGCAGGCGCCAAAGGCCTCAGGATTGGTGATGGACATCGAAAGGAATATGTTCCTTGATGGCGTGCCATCGGACTCTGCACGTATAGTGTCACAGCTGCAAAATGCTGTCTCAAAAAATCCGGACCACCAGGTTCTCATTGCTGCAGATCAGGATTTGGCGTATCGCGAAATCGTTCGGCTCATTGATATCGTGCGCGGTGCGGGGGTTACCAAGTATGCACTGAAAGTTGTCAGGAGTCATTCGTGATTGGATTTGTGGTACATCCGAGACGTGTACGACCACGCATGTTCTCCAGAATGGACGGCGCGATTTATTTGAATGTGCCGCCTGTGAACTACTTTGGGAAAACCAATTTGTCCCTGGCTCTATTTTCCATTTTCATTTTCGTCGTAGTCCTTCACTTTGGAAGCACAGTATTGCCTTCTGCCACAATCGAACAAGACCGGGTGCAAATTATTCAGGTAGCACAACCCGTACCTGCGATTCAACAAGTGAAGCCAGTTCCCAAACCTTCTCCGCCTCGGCCAGACCCCGACCAGCCGACTCCGGCTCTTCCACTAAAAGGTGCGCCTCAACCGTCTGTCTTTGGTCTTTCTGAAGCCGCCACAAGTCAAGGAGGAGATATGGTCGTTGCCACCGGCAACACGTTAATGAAACAAGCTGACTCTGTGGTACAAAGACCTTCGCTTCCCATATCGGCAGTCCCGAAGCAGTTGGACAAACAACCAGCAGCGCTCAACCAGGTTATACCCGAATATCCTGCATGGGCTGAAGAACAGGGTGTTACCGCGACCGTTCAATTACAAGTAACTATTGACGGAAAGGGTCAGGTGCAGAGTGTTTCAGTCGTGAGATCTGGTGGAAATGATTTTACCCGCAATGCAATCAAGGCAGTGAAAGAAACGAGGTTTCAGCCCTACATTAAAGAAGGAGTTGCGCTTCCCGCACAGTTTCTTTTTACGTATCACTTCACTCTTTGAGAGTTTCAGGGGATGTTCTGGTAAGTACAAACAACACCGCTTTCCTTTGTGTGGCTCAGACCCCTATGCATCACAAAGAGAAGCCTGCGAGAGTTGAACCCGCGGGCTATTTCAAATCAGCTATGACTTTGTCATAACATTCCAACTGATGGAAATTGCGGCCGACAAAATTAAACGTGCGATGATGAAATCATGTTATCCTGCACGTGAATACAACAAGGCCTGATGCATCGGTCGAAAGATGTAACCTATGTTCGATTTTCTTCTTGATGCTCTCTCTGATGGCGTAGCAAATATCCCTTTTCTGCTGGTCTAGGAGGGAGAGCTATCTTGATCCCAACAACAGATCTGCAGACACATCTTTCTTCGGGAATCTACTTCGTCATAGCCCGAATCGATAATTTCGAACATCAGTGGAAGGTGGCGGTCATTCGACAAATATTCCCTCCTCACATTCCCCGATCGGTTTTTTGCATTCCCCTGCATTGAACGCCGACCCCAACAGTTATATTGAGCATTAACAGCAAACGGCTGATCTGTGCCGCGAGGCTTTTTAATTTCGCCATTTCTTGCTACATTATTACTTATTATGTCCAAGGATGCCAAATCGAAATCGTGGAAGACACTTCCGGGCAAATTCTTTCAGAAGTTCTGGTCGAATAGAAAGCTTTCGGCCGTGCTTCTTGTGGTGATTGCGGGTGTCATCTTTGCGCTCTTCAGCAACAGGGGAGTGCTCCAGCGCGTCCGGCTGGAAAAAGAGAAGAGCGCATGGAAGGAAAAGATCGATGAGGAAATGCGGGAACAGGAACGGCTGCGCAAACTTTCCAGTGATCTCGACACAGGGCGCTTCGCAATCGAGAAGGTTGCTCGGGAGGAATATGGTATGATTCGTCCCGGAGAGAAAGTGTACAGGGTCAGAAGAAGTAAGAAGGAATGAGTAATAAGTGATAAGTAAGTAGAGGAATCGGGCGAGTTGGAGAAAGTGTGGAATGTCTGGCAATGCGGTTGGAGAAAAATATCGATCGGACGCTGAGCGAAGCCGAAGCGTCCAGTACAGTAGAGCTTTGCAACTGTCCACAAGCATAGAATAATGGAATCACACATCGACGATATTTTTGACGAGAACACAGAACCGGGGAATGATCCGAATATTCCGTTGGCCGAGCGCGTTCGTCCCAGAACGATCGATGATTTTGTCGGCCAGGCACATCTTCTCGGTGTTGGGAAACCGCTTCGCCTCATGGTGGAACATGATGACGTACGCTCTATTATACTGTGGGGACCTCCGGGGGTTGGCAAGACCACTTTTGCACGTATGTTGGCGTCGCACACAAAGGCGGAATTCTTTTCGCTCAACGCGGTGGCAGCCGGTGTCAAAGATGTGCGTGAGGTGATTGCAAGGGCGGAAGTGATCCGCAAGCGTTCGCATCGCCGTGCAATTCTCTTTATTGATGAGATCCATCGTTTTAACAAGGCACAGCAGGATGCATTGCTCCACAGCGTTGAAAGCGGCATTCTGACGTTGATCGGTGCGACAACGGAGAATCCGTCGTTTGAAGTGATCCCGCCACTGCTGTCGCGCATGCGTGTGTTCATTCTTGAGCCGCTTGGTGTCGATGACCTGGCGGAAATTCTCCGCCGAGCGCTCTTGAAAGACAAGATGATCAGTGCATCGTCGGTGGTCATGCCGGATCCCGGATTTCTCTTCCTGCTTTCCGGCGGCGATGCCCGGAAATTGCTGAACGGATTGGAAGCCGCCTTTCATCTCGCAACACCCGATGCAAACGGCGTGCGGACCATCGATCATGCGCTGCTCGAAGAAACATTTCAGAAACGCATGACTTTGTACGACAAGACCGGCGAGCAGCATTACGATATTATTTCCGCATTCATCAAGAGCATTCGCGGAAGCGATCCGGATGCCGGTGTGTACTGGCTGGCGCGCATGCTGGATGGCGGGGAGGACCCAAAATTTGTCGCACGCCGGCTTCTCGTGCTCGCATCGGAAGATGTCGGCAATGCCGATCCTGTGGCCGCGATGCTTGCGACAAATTGTTTTACCGCCGTGGATTATGTCGGCATGCCGGAAGCACGCATTATTCTCGCGCAGTGCGTGACGTATCTGGCCTCGGCGCCCAAAAGTAATGCATCGTACCAGGCAATTTCCGCGGCATGGGAGGATGTCCGGCAACTTCCCAATCTTCCGGTGCCCATTCATTTGAGAAATGCACCCACCAAGCTGATGAAGAACCTGGAGTATGGTAAGGAGTATAAATACAGCCATGATTTCACCGGCCATTTTGTGGAGCAGCAGTTTCTCCCCGACAATGTGAAAGACAAAGTATATTATCATCCCACCGAACAGGGACGGGAAAAATTGATCAAAGATCGCCTCGAGTCACTCTGGAAAAAGAAGTACTCGAACGGACGGAAGGGATCTGCGTGAGGAGTTTCCTCGCCATACCATTGTTCCTGATACTACAAATGCTTGCCGTGCGCAGTGCGGTCTGTGAGCCGGTTCATTTTCCACCCGTTGCAGATTCCACAACAGTTGCTGTTCTCTTGGATTCCACCGCAATTGCCAGGCGTGATTCTCTTGCCGTAAAAGATACGCTGGCCAAGAAATCTTCCGGCATCGATTCAGTGGTCACGTATGCCGCTGTGGACTCGCTCGTCTACATGTACCATGACCGTACCATGGACATGTATGGCAAGAGCAATGTGAAATATAAAACGATGGGATTGGATGCGGAGCGCATTTCGATTGACTATAAAATAAGCAACATGGAAGCAGTTGGTGTTTTTGACACTGCAAAAGCGATGCGCACGGATACGCTCAAACAGCGCTATCGCGGCACGCCGGTTATGATTGACGGCGGAGAGAAGTATGAAGGCTGGAAGATCGGATACAACTTCAAGTCGCAAAAGGGACGTATCACCCTGGCTGAGACAGTCATGGACCAGGGATATTACTACGGACAGCATATCAAAAAGGTGGAGAAGGATGTGCTTTACGTGGCAAACGGCCAGTACACAACTTGCGACCGCGCCCATCCGCATTATTTTTTCACCAGCCCGCGCATGAAGGTGACGCTCCACGATAAGATTGTTGCAGAGCCGATATATCTTTATGTGGCAGACGTGCCGATCTTCGTATTGCCGTTCGGCGTCTTCCCGAACGAGAGCGGGCGGCGTTCCGGCATCATTCCTCCCGCCTATGGCGAGGACGGGACACACGGGAAATATCTCAGCCATCTTGGATACTACGATGCTATCAGCGACTACACAGATCTGAGCGTTGCAGGTGATTGGTACAACGACGGCAGCTGGCAGTTGTATCCGGAATTCCGGTACAACAAACGCTACGAGTACAACGGCGGCTTCTCCGGGCGTTATGGTGATTTTAGCGCCAACGAGAAGGGCGATCCCGATTACTCCGCATCCACCACATACCGTGCAACGCTGCGGCACAATCAGACATTCAATCCCACAACCCAATTGAATATCGACTTTACATTTGCGAGCGATAATTCATACCGGACGAGCAACAATTACAGCGACTATCTGCAGCAGGAAATCTATTCCAACGCGACTCTCTCGAAATCTTGGGAGGGGACTAACAACAGTATGAGCATCACCATCTCGCGGCGGCAGGACCTTCAGACGGGGGACATCGATGCAACCGTTCCCACGCTCAATTTTTCCCACGCGCAGAGCTACCCTTTCCGCCAGACGACGAAAACGCGCGGGATGTCGGTTGCCAGCGAATCCGGTTATGCATGGTATGAGATGATCGGCATCAGTTATTCGGGACAGGGGATGTACCGCAACAGCAAGACGTCGGTCGGCGATACAGCCTTCACGCGTTATGAACGAGAGGGCATCAGCCATCGTATCGGAGTGAACGCATCACCGAAAGCGGGTTATTTCACAATCACGCCATCCATCTCCTACTATGAAAATTGGTATGACAAAAGCATCCGTGTCGTCGGCGTCGATACCGCAACGAATCAACCGATCAAACAAGATGTAAAGGACTTTAATGCGGTGCGCTACTTCAGTACAGGACTCTCGGCATCCACGAAATTTTACGGTATGTTCCTTCTGCCGATTCCGGGTGTTGTCGGCATTCGGCACACGGTCACGCCCCAATTGAGCTACATGTATCAACCGGACTTTTCCGAGCCAGGGTTTGGATATTACCGCACGTACATTGACAAGTATGGCAACAGTATAAAATATAACAGATACGAAAAAGAGGTCTACGGAGGTGCACCGAGCGGAAAAAGTCAGGCGCTCGGCGTGTCCGTTGGCAATGTGTTCGAGATGAAGACGGCTGCCAAAGATACATCCGAGAAAGACAAGAAGTTCCAACTGCTCAATGCCGGCGCCTCTATTGCGTACAATTTCGCGGCAGACAGCATGCGCCTCTCCGATCTGACACTCAACTATCGCACCGACATCGGACAGTATCTTGGCATTAGCGGCAGCAGTTCGTATCGCTTCTATGAATTCGACAGAACCGCCGGACATCGTGTCAACAAGTTCCTGGTGGATGAGGGAGATGGGATTGCGGAGATGACGAACTTTTCATTGAGCGTGTCATCGTCGTTCAGCGGACAGAGGAATCCGCGCACGTCGACGCCTGCCGATTCTGCGGCGGCGGCCGAGCGTCAAAATCGCAGCGGCTTCCGGCAGATGTATGAAGAAGAATCTCCCGATTTCAGTATCCCTTGGAATCTTTCCGCGAGTCTTAACTACTCTCAGTACCAGGAAAACCCCGCGCAGAAAACACACTCGGCGAGTGTCAATGGAAACCTTGGATTCAATCTTACACAGAATTGGCGCTTTACGGCGAGTGCAAGTTATGATATTCTCCAGAAACAATTTGCCGCGCCGCGTATCACCATCTACCGCGATCTGCATTGCTGGGAAATGAATTTCACCTGGTCTCCGCTGGGACAAATGGCGGGGTATCGATTTGAATTGAAGGTGAAAGCGCCCCAACTGCAGGACATCAAGGTCACGAAGCAGAACAGGGATTCGGGGTACTACTAGCAGGCTGCTGAAAATATCCAATGGCGTGTCAGAGCGAGCCGCTTTTGGGCGAAGCAATCTTGTTTGTTGCTCAAACTACGAAGATTGCTTCGTCACTTCGTGCCAGCCGGCCGGCGTTCCTGCTAATGACAGATTGGTCCAATAGTTGCCCCTCTGCCAAAGGTATGCCAAGGGCATCCCCTTGGGATCCCTCCGGGAGATGTACTCATCCCGCAAAAAACGGGATTCGCTTGCTCGGGCCGACGAACACAAGGACGCTGAGCACTTCGACTGCGCTCAGTGTAAACTCGCCGAAGCGTCCATCACGAAAGATGTCATTTGTTTGAAAATCAAAGACAACCGTTTTTGAATGAACCTCGCATTGACTCTCAAAATAGTTTTTCAGCAACCTATATGATGCCGCAGATCTTCTTTGTTGTTGGCGTAAAGCGTCGGTGTGGCAATCGACAATGCAGGCTGAATCAAGGTATACGCTCATTCATCCCCTGAACTTATCATTTTTGACCAAAAAAAAGATATTTCTTATTGCAACTTGATCGACATATCCTTATTTTACAAAACAAGCAGGAATGCCGGGCGGCGTTTGTTTGCTTTTTTTTTGGCTGCTCATGCCCGCTGACTAAACAGCATACAGAAAAAAGGATTGTCGTATGAAACTAAAATCCACATCTGCTGCGAATGGTGAAATCGTCATCTTGGAACCCAAGGGCTCCCTGGTTGGGGGTGAAGAAACCGATGAGCTCCGTTCCGAAGTCAATAAGCTGATCGAGAAGGGGAACAAGAAGCTCGTTATCGATTTGGGCAAGGTGACGTATATGAATTCCACCGCAATTGGCACTCTGGTCGCGGCACACACGTCCTATGCAAATCGACAGGGGAAATTGATTCTCTGCGATGTGGGCAAGAATATCTCCAATGTTTTTGTTGTTACCAAGCTGTCGATGATTTTCCAGGTTGAAAAAGATCAAAGTGAAGCCGTACTGGCTTTAACGTAGGTGAATTCGTCTTCAATTATTTTTTTTACACTACACAATTCTAAGGAGCAGTTTTATGAAACAAGGGCTTTTTAACAGCATTCTTCTGGTTGTTGCATTTGCAATCTCCTTCACTATTTACTTCACGGTGTTAGGCACAGCCCCCAAAGACAATGTGATGCATGATCTGTATCTAGGCGGACCCTTGATTGGTATCCTGATCGGGATGTCGATTATGGTATTGACCTATGTGGTGGAACGCCTGCTTTCGTTGCGCAAGGCACAGGGAAAGACGCCGCTCCCGAAATTTCTTACCGTTCTTGTGAAGCATGTGACTGCCGGTGACTTCGATGCAGCGATCAAAGCATGCGATGCACAGCGTGGTTCGCTTGCCAACATTGTCCGCACGGGATTGAGACGGTTCCAGGAAATTTCCTCATCCAAGGAGCTGGATCGAAAAGATAAGATGACTGAAGTGAAACGCGTTCTGGAAGAAGCGACCATGCTCGAAATGCCGATTCTCGAAAAGAACCTGATTGCTCTTTCCACCATCGCCTCTATTTCCACCATGGTTGGTCTGCTCGGAACTGTTATCGGTATGATTCGTGCGTTTGCCGCCCTTGCCCGCGCCGGGTCTGCCGATGCCGTCAGTCTGTCCCGCGGTATTTCCGAAGCGTTGTTCAATACTGCCGGTGGTATCAGCATCGGTATTGCTGCCATCATTGCCTACAACTTCTTCACCACGAAGATCGACGGCATGACCTATATGATCGACGAGGCCAGTAAGAACATTCTCGAAAATCTCGAAACCAAAATTGATTGATGAATCTCTGAGGACGTAATGAGCAAGAAACGTGTAGGATTCAAACTGGACATGACGCCGATGGTGGATGTCGGCTTTTTGCTCCTAACATTCTTCATGCTGACGACCCAGTTCAAGCCGGAAGAATCTGTTGAAATTGCACTGCCGGATTCGCACTCGGTTTTCAAACTCCCGGATGCGGACGTGATCACTATCAGTGTGAGTAAAGACAGCCGTATTTTTCTTGGTTTCGATTCGCAAAACATGCGCTCTGCAGTGTTTGGTGAGGCGAACAAGCTCCGTGCCGGCATGGAAGTGAAGAGTGAACAATTGGCAAACCTGCTGGTGCAGGCGCGCACGAGAAACCCAAAACTCCGTACGGTGATCAAAGGCGACAAGGACACCCCCTATGAAGTGATTGAAAAGGTGATGAACGTCCTGCAAAAGGTCAACATCACCCGGTTCAATCTCGTCACGAACTTGGCAAAGTAATTTGACTGAAGGAGTGGTATTATGAGTGCTGATGTAGGTCCCTCACAATCGAGGGGTAAACAAAAACATTCGAAGAAAAAATCGAAACGCGTTGGTGTGCGTATCGACATGACGCCTATGGTGGATGTGGCATTTTTGTTGTTGACGTTCTTTATGCTTACGACCACCATGGCGAAGCCGCAGACGATGGAGATCAATCTGCCGCCGGACAGCGGTGTCAACGTGGAAGTGGCGGAATCAAACCTCCTCACGTTGCGTGTTGCAGCCGATCCCAAGGACACAATTTCCGTGTTCTATAATACGGGCATCGACAAGCCGGTGCGTCTGGTGGGGAAAAACCGGACGGATTGTATTGCGGCGCTCGGGAAAATGCTGAAAGAGCGCATCAAATCGAATCCGAAATTGATCACGCTGATCAAGATTGACGGCAAAGCGCGCTATGTGGATATGGTTGACATTATGGATGAGTTGAACCTTGCCGATATTACAAGGTTCAGTCTTGCTCCGCTTCTCGATCAGGATAGAAAAATAATCGAGAAGATCTGATAACAGATTTGTAAGGAGTTGTACTATGGCTGCAGCAAATGTGTCTGCAAACTATGGAGTGGCGGAACTACGCGGATTGTACCAGAAATACGCTACGCGTGCGCTTGCGATCGCGGTGTGTATTCATCTGGGTGCAATCGGGTCGTACTTCTTGGCGCTTCGGTTATTGCAGGAAGATGAACCGATTTATACGGCACGCGTTGTGATGAAATACAGCGATCTTGGCCCGCCGCCATCCATGACGAATTCGACGGCAGCTCCGTCGGTCTCTGTGGCAGGTCCGTCGGCAAAACCGACCGTCGGAACACCGGTGCCCGTGCCGGATGCTGAAATCAGTCCGGAAGCAACGATCGCCTCACAGACAGAATTGGCGCAACAGGTTGGAACCGTGGAAGGAACAGGCAGCGGTGCACCTGTCGATATCCAAAATGATGTGAAGATCGAAGAAGACGGCCCGCCGCCGGATTTTGTACCGGTGGAAAAACAGCCGGCGCCGGTCAAACAAGTTCAGCCGACGTACCCCGAAATCGCCCGCCGTGCCGGTGTTGAAGGCACTGTGTGGATAAAGATTTGGGTCGATAAAGAAGGAAAGGCGAAGAAGGCGCAGGTTATCAAGTCTGATGCCGAGCTCTTCAACCAGGTTGCAATCGATGCCGCCATGCAGTGGGTGTTTACACCTGCCGTCATGAACAACGGTCCGGTTGCCGTGTGGGTCTCCATTCCGTTCAAGTTCAAATTGAATCAGGCTCGTTAAGGGCGGTCGATGGACGTTGAAAAGTTGTTAACGTACTCCGGCTATGCGGTCTCCCTCTTCGTCTCATGCGTCGGGGTAGTCTTCTTAGCCGGTTTTCTTTTTCCCCCGGATATTCCGCCGAGGTTCCGCATTCTCTTCGGCGTCATCCTCGTCCTGTACGGTGTGTACAGGTTTGTGACGCTCCGGATCAAACAACAGCGCAAAGATGAGGACCAGGATCAATCATAGCCTTGCAGTGCTGATTCTGCTGGCAGCCGTCGCTTCCTTTTCGGGATGTCAAAGCAGCGGCAGCGATGAAGACAGCACAACGCAGGGAACGCTTGCATGCATTTCTTCCGAGGATATGTATCCTGTCATGGATACCATCGTTCACGGTTTTCAGAACATGTATGAGAAGGCGCACATTATACATTCATCGGCGTCCGTTCGTCAGGCAGTCGCGGCGCTCTTGAATGACAGCGTGAAGATCATTGCCATATCCCGGCCGTTCAACGCGGCGGAAGAATCTGTGATCACAAAATTCAAGCTGGAGATTGAATGCGATTCGATTGCGCTGGACGGCGTTGCGGTGCTCGTGAATGAAAAAAATTCTGCGGTCGAACTGACCGTTACACAACTCCGTCGCATTCTGCGGGGGAAAGCGGACACGTGGAAACAAGTGTCTCCGCAACTGTCGGCTGCGCCGATTACCATTGCCATGGTGCCCTATTCCGGCATTCATGAGTATCTGATGACTCGCATTCTTCGGGGAATCCCGCTCCATGCTTCAGTGGAACCGTGCGCTTCGAGCAAAAAAGTACTGGAGGCCGTTGCGGCACATCCCGGCGAGATTGGCTTTGTGGGATTCAGCTGGCTGCACTACAATACGAACATTTTTGATCCGCCAGCCGGTACGCGATTATTGAACATCGCCGATTCCGGCTATGCGCAAGAAATGACACCGGACAGCCTGGAATTTTTCCGTCCGCATCCGGCCTATGTCTATCGCCATTATTACCCGCTGTCGCGAACGCTGTATTTGTATACCAAGAATCTGGGGCGCGGCGTTGGTTTGGGATTCGCCTCATTTTTGAAGGGGAATGAAGGCCAGAAGATCTTTACTGTGAATGGACTGGTCCCGGCTACACGCAAAGTGCGCCTTGTACGCAATTAATACCCAGAGGAGAGAGAAGACTCATGAATTTTATGAAACACACTTTAACGATCGTGATCGCCTTGGCGTTTGCGCAATCTCTTCAGGCGCAGGATCAAATGCCGGCCGGCCGGGCGGCGTTTCAGAAGAAAGCATATACTGAAGCGATCACCTGTTTCCAATCCGTCGTGCATACATCATCGCGCAACGTGGAAGCATGGTATCTGATGGGCGAGAGCTATCTTGCGAAAGGTGTCTATGACTCTGCCCAGACGGCATTGGAGCGGACCATCGACATCAATGATGAATACATACAGGCGTATTCACCGCTCTTCACAGTGTACGGCAAGCGCGGTTTGTGGGACAAAGCCGCAAAGCGCTATGCAGAAGCGACCAAGGTTGACAAAAAGAATACGGCGTTTCCAATGGCTCTGGGAAACGCCTACCTTGCGTCGGATTCTATCGACAAGGCAGTCGTCTATTACTCGAAGGCAAAAGAGATCAATGAAAATCTGACCGAAGCATATCTTGGCCTCGCCGAGGCGTATGGACGGCAGAATATTCAACCGATGGCAGTTGCAAATTTTCAGAAAGCAGTCGATCTCAACCCGACCTCTTCTCTCATACGGTACAAGCTTGGAAAAGCGTTCTACAAGAACCGTCAGTTCGTTGAAGCGTTGAAGGAATATAAAGAGACGATTCGTCTGGATTCGACAAACGCGGATGTTATTTTTGAAATCGCAGACATTCTCTATCGTTCGAAACCGCCATACTATCGCGATGCCGCAAGTTACTTCAAGCGTTATGCTGCCCTGAAAACGACGCCTGATGCCTACGAGAAATATGCGAAGGCACTCTACCTTTCCAAGACACGCGAATATAAAGAAGCAGTCGCCGTTCTCGAAAAAGCGGTGCAGCTCAATCCTGCAGTGTACGATCTGAAACCAATGCTCGCGCAGGAACTCTACATGGCTGAAGAATATAAGAAGTCGCTCGATATCTACAATGCCATCCCGAAAGACAGCCTCGGATACGACGAGTATGTGCGCATGGGCCGTTCACAGTTGAAATTGAAGGACACCACCGGCGCGATTGCCAGTTACGAAAAGGCAAACAGCCTGGATTCGGCATCGGTGGAAGTTGCCGGCGAACTGGCTGCGATATTCGTCGCGCAACGAAAATTCCAGAAAGCTGCAGAACAGTACGAGCGCAAGTTGAAGGTGGAACCGACAAATTCCAGCGCGCTATATTATGGCGGATTTTCGTACAGCATGATCGAAAGATTTGACGAAGCCAAACAACTCTACAAGCGCTTCGTGGAACTCCGTCCTGCCTATCCGCAGGGTCGCATGGCGCTTGCCCGCATGTATGTTGCGGAAGACTCCGTGGAACTTGGAAAGAAGCAATATATGTTGACGAAGGCGCTCATTGACAGCCTGATGGCCAACGATACGAGCACGGTGAAGAAAGAAGACAAGTACTCGCAGACACTGATCGACATCTATCAGGCACTTGGCGCCATTGAATACGGAAATAAGGACTTCCTCTCTGCAGTGGATTATATGGAAAAGGCCGTCAGCTACGAATCGAAGGACGGGAAAAAGAAATCCGCATCGCTCCATCTGTTTCTTGCCCAGATGTACAATGTGGCACGCAGCGTTAAGACGATAACTCCCGAGCGTTCTCAGGAGTTTAAGGAAAAGGCAATACGGGAGTACGAACTTGTCCTCAAACTGGACCCGAAGAACATAGCTGCGAAAAAAGAACTCGGACAGCTTACAGGGAATTGATGATTTTCTGCCGTGTGGCGCCTGCGGTACAAATTACAAATTCCATACCAACGCACCAGTCAACAATCACTAACCGTAGAGGTGACGTATGCTGCGACTCAATAATTCGAAATTATTTCTGGTCCTTTCAGCAGCGGCTTTGTCCGTGATGCTCTTCTCCTGCGGCGCCCCAAAGGCTCCGGAGGTGAAAGAATGGACCGTGTACGAGAGTCCGCGTGATTTCGAGTTTCAGTTCCCGAAGGGTTGGCTCATTATGGATGAAGACAATCTTGTCCGGATGTATCCGACGAATGAGATTGCTCTGAGTTTCGGCCCGCCGCCGGATGTGGAAGCGACCAATGGAGTGGAAATCCGGTTCGGCTACGAGCGTTTCAAAGACCTCGGGATCGGCACGCTCGCCCTCTACAAAGATACGACAATGGCCCGCATCAAGTCGATGAACGATGTGGGAAAGACTTGGACGTCGGCAATGGCAAAAGAAAACGCCGAAGTCATTGAATACCACGCAAAAATCAGCGCCAAAGCGACGCTCTACGGAAAACGTGTTGTGGTTGCACATGACAGTGTATTCTACTATGTGAATTTCGAGGCATTCAACAAAGACTACGAAGCATACTTGCCGATCGTCGATTCGATGATTGCATCGGTTCGTTTGCCACAGCCCAAAGTGAGAAAGGGTCAGATCACAGATGAGATCGCCAAACCTTCGGCTGATCTGAAGACATTGCAGAATGACCAAATTGAGATGAAACATCCTGCCAATTTTGAACCAACTTATCCGCCGCCAAAGGGCAAATCGACAAGGACCCTCAAATTGATGGGATACCGTGAAGATTGTGTGGTCACGCTGGATATCTTCCCGTCGGAAAAGTTGACGCTCGACAAAGTGGTTGAACAGAACAAGGGCAAATTCCCCGGCACATCCAATGGCGAAACCACTGTGGATGGCGCACCTGCGAAATTCATCAACTACGGCGCAGCGAAAGATGTGGACGGCCGCGTGTACTTCATCGTGAAGGGCGACAAGTTCTACCGTGTGGTGATCACATGGTACAAACCGATGAAGACGGACTTCCTGCCGGCGTTTGAGAAAGTTGTTGGATCACTCAAGTTGAAATGACCATAGATTCATCCGAGTCAGAAATGAAAATCCCCGACAATTGCCGGGGATTTTTTTTGGGGGGGGCGGCGCATTTACTTTTGTAGATGCGTTTCTGTTTTGTCATCCCGAGTCCAAAGGATCCCTTTTCGGGACAAGCGAACCCCGGGCAGGGGTGAGCGCGTCGAGGGACGATTGTCCGTTGCCATGGTCCGACTTCTAATAACAGACTCAACCAGCATGCGTCCCTCGACTCGTCCGCACAAAACGCGGACGTCGCTCGGGATAACGAATCTTGTGCAGGTCTCATTGTCATACGTTTGTCAAAAGATGACATTCTAAACCGCTCAGTGCTTTTCCTTGTTGTAAAGATCATGCGAATGACGTACCGCCGCTATCGCCGCATCGGCGCCTTCCCAGCCAAAACTCTCGACGTGTTTGTCTTCCAGTTTTTTGTAAGTGGTGAAAAAGTGTTCGATTTCCACCAACAGATGCCGGGGCATTTCGTGCAGGTGATTGATGGAGCGGTACGTAGGATCTCCGATGGCGACAGAAAGAATTTTGTCATCCGAGCCTTTCTCGTCCCGCATGTGAAGAATGCCGATGGGTTTCACATCCAGCACAATTCCGGTCTGCAGTGGTTCATCGATGAAGATGAGAATGTCAAGCGGATCGCCGTCGTCCCACAATGTGCTGGGTACGAACCCGTACGCCTCCGGATAGTGCATGGAGGAGTAGAGCACACGGTTCAGCCGAAAGACACCGAGCTCTATGTCAAATTCGTACTTGTTGCGGCCGCCTTTGGGTATTTCGACGATGGCGTTAATGACCTCGGGAAAATTGGGGCCAATGGGCATGTCTTTCAAGTTCATGGAGATATCCTTCCGGGTTACTGATCGCCGTGCGTAGCTGCATCCGCAAATGCAGCATCGCCGGCGGCGATTTCGAATTTAGGTTCCTGGGGAGTGGCAAACACAGCGGCCCGGGCGTCGTCAAATTCGCCTTCCCACCGGGCAACGACGATCGTGGCGAGACAATTCCCGAGCACATTCACCGACGTGCGGCCCATATCCATCAATTCATCAACCCCGAAAATAACCGCAACGCCTTCCGGCGGCAGGCCGAATGAATGGAGTGTCGCAAGAAGAATAACAAGCGAGGCACGTGGTACTGCAGCAACGCCTTTGGAGGTGATCATCAACGTCAGCATCATCAATATTTGTTTGTCCAGTCCGAAATGGACGCCCGTTGTTGCTTCCGCCGCCTGCGCGACGAAGACGGATGCCATCGCCAGGTACAGCGTCGTTCCATCCAGATTGAAACTGTACCCCGTCGGTATGACGAAGCTTACGATGCGCTTTGGAACTCCGATCCGCTCCATGAGTTCCATCGCCTTGGGGAGAGCAGACTCGCTGCTCGTCGTGGCAAATGCGATAGTGAACGGTTCCCTGACCGCCAGCAAAAACTTCTTTACCGGCACGCGTGCGAAGTACGCAATCGGGCCTAACACTCCGAGGACGAACAGAAACAGAGCGAGATAGAGGGAGAGGACAAGCATTCCGAGATTGATCAACACTCCCAGTCCCTTGTGGCCGATCGTTGCCGCCATGGCAGCACCGACACCAAAGGGTGCGAATTGCATGACATATCCGGTGAACTTAAACATCACCTGTGACAGTGACTCACACCATTTCAAAATCGGTTCGCCTTTCTTGCCCATTGCTGAGACGGCCATGGCGAAGAGGATGGAGAAGGCGACGATCTGCAGCACATCGCCGCGCACCATTGATTCGACAATGCTGGAGGGGAAGACGTGGACGATTGTTTCAATCAATGTCTTGGGATGATTCTGCGCTATCTGTCCGAGTTCCGAAGTGCTGGCATTCAGCGAGACGCCGACACCCGGTTTTGTGATGTTCACGACGAACAGTCCGATGAAAAGCGCAATGGTGGTGACAGCTTCAAAATAGATGAGCGCTTTCGCTCCCATGCGCCCCACTTTTTTGAGGCTCCCGCCGCCGGCAATGCCGACGACAATCGTCGAAAAGATCAGCGGCGCAATGATCGACTTAATCAGATTCAGGAAAATGTCTCTGAGAAAATAGCTCGCGATTCCCCATTCCGGAGAAAGCCATCCCATAAATCCGCCCAGCACGAGACCTAGCATTATCTGCGTGGTCAACGAGGGCTTGTACCAGGGACGTTTTTTGTCCTGCGTATGAAGAACCATGAAGTCATCCGTTTCTATTTTCGAGAATCGCCGTCGCTTTCGAACTCTTCAAGTATATTGATTCTGGAGTAAAAATGCTCTACCTATTTTTATCGTGAGTCCGCCATGGAATCTTTGCACCCACGGGCGCTACGGTAAAGAAGAGGTTTTTTGGGAGCCACAAGAAACAGCACCGCACTTCGTGCGGCGGTACACGCTTTCGTACCGCCTCCGATGGGAGTGAAAAGGGAATCATTCATCGAAAATCGTCATAATATCAAGACCCTGCCCGGTTGAAAATCACTCGGGAATTGGCTATTTTCATTAGAGACCTCTGAAAAATGGTCTGCGACGAACCGTTTTTTCAGAGGTTTCTATTTGATCAGCGATTCCGAAGGCAAATAGTGAGGAGCAACATGATACGGCCCCCAGCAGTTGCAGGTATGTTCTATCCCGGTGATGCAGATGAATTGACCGGAAATCTTCAGGATGTATTTCTCCGGGCCGACAATCCTTCGATTGGAGGAAAGCTCGTCGCACTCGTTGTGCCTCACGCCGGGTACATGTATTCGGGCGTTACTGCAGCGTATGCTTATCGCCTCGTTGCGGAAAGAGAATTTGATGTCATCGTCCTTGTCGGGCCCAGCCACCACGACTATTTTAGCGGCGTGTCTGTGTATCCCGGCGAGGGATATCGAACGCCGCTGGGCGATGTGCCTATTGATGATGCGTTGCGCACTGCGCTCGTGGAATGTTCGCCGCTGATTCGCGCTATTCCGGACGGCCATCGCGAAGAACATTCACTGGAGGTGCAGATTCCTTTTATTCAGATGGTGAGTCCGAAGAGCAGCATTCTTCCTCTGGTGATGGGTGATCAGCGTGAGGAAACCTGCCTCGAACTGGGACGGGCTCTTGCCCGCTGCACGGGCGGAAAGAAGGTGCTGTTTATTGCCAGTTCCGATCTTTCTCATTTCTATCCATCACATCTGGCCAAGCGAAAAGATGCGAATACCATGAATGCGATTATGGCGATGGACGAAGATGAACTGCTGGCAGAGCTGGACAACGGAAACGCTGAAGCGTGCGGTGGCGGCCCCATCGCCGCAGTCATGAGTGCGGCAAAATTACTGGGGGCGACAAAATGCACCTTGTTGCATTCCTGCAACTCCGGTGATGTGACGGGAGACAGGACGCGTGTTGTCGGATATTGTTCCGCCGCTCTGTGGAGAGCGAATTGAAAAAACGAATAACGATTATAGGAGCCGGATCAGTTGGAACCGCTCTTGCTCTTGCGTTCCACCAAGCGGGGGACGAGATTGGAGCGGTGTACAGTCGCAGTGCCTCAGATGCAATAAAACTCGCACAGCGTGTGCGTGTAGATGAAGCCTGTGCTTTGGTGGATCGGACGAAGCCCATAAGCGGGATAGTTTTTCTCACAGTGCCGGATGATGCCATTGCGGCGGCCGCCGCGACGATGGCTGCGCAGCAGAAGCATTGGAAAGGTGTGACGGTGTATCATACATCCGGTGCATTGGCGGGCTCGGTGTTGTCGGTGCTCAAAAAGTCGGGAGCGTCAGCGGGATCGTTTCATCCGCTTCAGACATTCCCCAAACAGGGGAAAGTCGGGACACTCGAGAATGTTCACGTGTGCGTGGAAGGAGATCCCGCGGCGGTTTCAGAAGGAAAGAAGCTGGCATTGAAACTGGGAGCGTATCCCTTTGTGCTCACGGCAAAACAAAAAGTAATGTACCACATTGCGGCGGTGTTCAGTTCCAATTATGTCGTGACGCTCCTGTCGGTGGTGGAGGAACTCGGATCGCATTTTGGAATGCAGGAGCGCGACGTCATCGCCCTGTTCAACCCGCTCATTCAGACGACCCTCGAGAATGTTCGCCGAATGGGAGCGGAACATGCTTTGACCGGACCAATTGCACGCTGGGATGTGGAGACCATCCGACGGCATACTAACGCATTATCAAACAAGAAATTCAGCGGCATCTTATCGCTCTATGCATCGCTTGGCCTGGCAACAGTCCGGTTGGCATCGAAGCAGCGGGGTGTTGACCGACGAAGGAAGAAATGAAAGTCGATTATCATACACATACCAGTCTTTGCAAACACGCGGATGGATCGGTGGAAGAATATGTCCGACAGGCGGTCACGCTCGGATTTCAGCAAATTGGATGTTCCGATCATGCACCGATGCCCCACCGGTTTGACGAGAAACACCGGATGACGCAGGATCAATTCGACCAGGAATACAAACCTGCGGTTCTCGCTTTGAGAGACCAGTATCGCGGAACGATCGATATAAAAGCCGGAATCGAGGCGGATTATTATCCCGGCACCGAGGAGTGGACAAAGAAGTTCCTGGCTGCAACGGATTTTGATTATGTCATTGGCTCAGTCCATTTTCTGGGCGAATGGGGATTTGACAATCCTGTTTTTGTGCACAAGTACGATGAACAGGATATTGATGTGGTCTATGATCAATACTATGATCACATCAAACGCTCGGTGCAGGCAGGATTATTCGATATTCTGGGGCATTGCGATCTGGTAAAAAAATTCGGACATCGGCCCTCTAAAAATATGCAACCAGTATTGAGGGAGGTTTTTACTGTCGTGAAGAATGCCGGCATGGCGGTTGAGATTAATACATCAGGATTGCGAAAACCGGTACACGAGGTTTATCCCGGAGATGCCATCCTCTCGCTCGTGAAAGAGTTTGGCATTCCAATCACGATTGGATCCGACGCCCATACGCCCGCGGATGTCGGGCGGGATTTTGACATCGCACGCACACTTGCTGAGCAATACGCCGGCGGACGGATTTCGGTCTATACGCGGCGGGAACGAAGTGAAATACGACTATGACGCGCAGCTCCGCACTTCTTCTTGTCCTTGCACTGCTTTCCGTTGCGTTGCTGCTGACGGGAGAGCGAAAACGGCAAAACAAAGCGCGGGAACAGGTGCAGCAAGAGTTGCGGGAGCTGGACCGGGTAGCTGCAACGCGTACCGTCGATACCGTGTTGCATCTGGCGGGTCTCGGCAAATTCAAGCGCGCAACGGCTTCTCCTAAGGGGGCCCACTTTCTGCGGACAGAAGTTCGCGTGCAAGTGCCGAAAGGTTTCGTTACCATCCATCTGGTGACCATGTTGAAAGATTCGCTGCGGCGATATGATGCGGACCTGGTCGCAACAGAGAATTTTAAGGAAAAAAGCTCGGCGATCCATTTGCTCTACCGCCGGGTGGTATTCGAAAGTATTCATCTGACAAAGCAAACGGAACAGAAAGGAGCACCACCATCGCCAAGCAAGAAGGTAAGAGCGGCGGCGCACAAGGGGCGTCGGTAATGGATAAGATCGTGTCGCTTGCCAAGCGGCGCGGATTTGTTTTTCAATCGAGCGAAATCTACGGCGGCCTGAACGGCTGCTGGGACTACGGGCCGCTCGGCGTCGAACTGCTGAACAATGTGAAGCAGGCGTGGTGGCGGACGATGACACTGCGCGACGACATTGAAGGGCTCGATGCATCGATCCTAATGCATCCGCGTGTATGGGATGCGTCCGGCCATGTTGCCAATTTCACCGACCCGATGGTGGACTGTAAGAGCTGCAAAGCCCGGTATCGTGTGGATGTGCTGATGGAGGAACTTTCTGTTAAGAAGAAAAAAGACATCCTGCGCGGACTCTTTCCCCTGGAATTTGCGGGACAGATACAGGATCAAAAAGTGCTGGACGAATTTGCGCAGCGCATCTCCACAGACGAAACAGTCGCTCGGGTTATGAACACGCTGGTGCCCTGTCCGAACTGCGGCAACAAGGCAACTTTTACGGAGGCACGGCAATTCAATTTGATGTTCAAGACCTTTGTCGGCCCCGTGGAGGATACCAATAGCGTGGTCTATTTGCGACCTGAGACGGCCCAGGGTATCTTTGTAAATTTTCTCAATGTGCTGAATGCATCACGGCAGCGCCTGCCGTTCGGCATTGCACAGATCGGGAAGGCATTCCGCAATGAGATTAATACGAAGAATTTCCTTTTCCGCACACGCGAATTTGAACAGATGGAAATGCAGTATTTCGTCAAGCCGGGCGAAGAAGACAACTGGTTCGAATACTGGCGTGAAGCGCGAATGAAGTGGTTTGTCGGTCTCGGCATGAAGCCCGAAAAACTCCGTTGGCACAAACATGAAAAGCTGGCTCACTACGCGAAGGCTGCTTTCGATATAGAATTTGAATTCCCCTTCGGCTGGGGCGAGGTGGAAGGCATCCACAGCCGGACGGACTTCGACCTCTCACGCCACGAAGAATATTCCGGCAAGAGCATGAAGTACTACGACGATCAGACGAAGGAAAAATACACGCCGTTCGTTATCGAAACATCGGTAGGTGCCAGCAGATCATTCATGGCATTTCTGACGGCAGCGTTTGACGAAGAGCTTGCGCCGACAGGTGAGGGTGGAGAGGAAGTGCGCACAGTACTTCGTTTGCATCCCCGGCTTGCACCAATGAAGGCCGCGATCCTCCCGCTCGTCAATCGCGAGGGCATGGATGAGCATGCACGAAACATCGCCCGCGATTTGCAGAAATATTTCCGGGTGTTTTACGATGACAGCGGCGCCATAGGACGACGCTACCGCCGTCAGGATGAAATCGGAACTCCATTCTGCTTTACCGTGGACTCTCAAACGCTGACGGACCAGACAGTCACGGTTCGCGAGCGCGATTCGATGAAGCAGGATCGGATTGCCGCCAGCCAGGTAAAAACATTCCTGCTGGAACGGGTTGCCGGATGATGAGGAATATCTTCATAAACCCCTCCACCGGCATTCTACGCGCCGGATGGCGGATGTTGTTCTTCACCGTGACGTTGGCCGGCGGCGGAATGCTTGAAGGCTTTTTACTAAAAACGTATCAGGACAAACTCGGTCCGAGTCTCGGATACATTGAGCAGTTTTTTGTTTGCGTGATCATCATTGCAGCGTCGTGGCTGTCGCTTCGCGTGCTGGAAAAACGCCCCCTGAAAGATCTGGGTCTGCCTCTGCAATCTTCCTCGCTGAAGCATCTCGGATGGGGCGTGCTGCTGGGCGGGAGCATGATCACGCTGATCTTCCTCTTCGAATCATCGACAGGCATGATGTCCCGTACGCTTCTGACGCACGACATCAGTGCGATCGCGGTTGCGGGGGGATTGAGCCTCCTTCTTTTCGCCATTGGTGCCTTGGGAGAAGAACTTCTCTTTCGCGGGTATCTCTTCCAGACGCTCACCGTTGGGACGAACAAGTGGATTGCCACAGGTGCATTTGCCGTTCTGTTTGGGACCGCACATATGGCAAATCCTTCCGTCACCTTCTTTTCTCTGCTGAATATTGCACTGGCTGGCATATGGCTGTCTATTGCGTACTACCGGTCCGGCGCACTGTGGTTTCCATTCGGACTCCACTTTGGATGGAATTTCTTTCAGCACTGGTATGCCTTTCCGGTGAGCGGTGGAGCATTCAGCAGTATTCGCATTTTTGCACTTGTACAATCGGGACCGACATGGCTGACGGGCGGAAACTTCGGTCCCGAGGGCGGAGCACTGTCGACTGTGGTGCTGCTGGTGACGATCGCAGTGTTGCTGAAGTATGATCTCTTCCATACAAAGAGCGAGGTGTCATGAAGAGGGCGCTGCTCTTTGCATTCGTTTTGATATCGTCAGTGATTTTCCCTTCACGAAGCAACGCCCAGTGGCTGAATGACTCGCTTTCGGACATGCGGACACAGCGCGGGATCTCATTCGTGTATAATCTTCAATTCCCGGAAGCGGAAAGTGAATTCCGCGAAGTGGTGCGGCTTCATCCTTCCCATCCGACCGGCTATTTCTTTCTTGCAATGGTCGACTGGTGGCGCATTGTCATCGATCTGAACAATGAATCGATCGACAATCGCTTTGTGCGCAAGCTGAACCGGGTGATCGATCTCTGTGACAGTATCCTGGAACGCAACCCAAACGACGTGGCGGCGCTGTTTTTCAAGGGAGGGGCTTTGGGATTCCGCGGCAGATTACGCGCCAACAGAGAACAGTGGCTTGACGCCGCCAATGACGGCCGCGATGCGCTTCCCATTGTGCAGCAGGCGTACAAGATTGCACCGGAGAATTATGATATTCTTCTCGGCATCGGTATCTATAACTACTACGCCGCCGTTATCCCGGAACAATATCCCATTGTGAAGCCGCTGATGATTTTCTTTCCGAAGGGTGATAAGAAGCTCGGCATTCAGCAACTCGAAACCGCCAGCATGAATGCAAAATACGCCGCAATCGAGACGAGTTATTTTCTCTTACAATTGTACTATTCATATGAAGAAAAATATTTTCAGGCTCTCTCCATTGCATCACGACTGGCGGCGCGTTTTCCGGACAACGCACTATTCATACGTTATGTCGGACGTTGTCACGTGAATTTGGGACAGTGGAACGAGGCTTGCAGCGAGTTCTCGCAGATCTATGAGCGATGTGAAGCAGATTCCCTCCGGCGACCGGGATACGGGAAGAATACGCAGCGGGAAGCCGCCTATTATATGGGCGTTTGCGCAATGAACCGTGCGGCATACGATGAGGCTCCAAAATATTTTCTGCGTTGTGAAGAATTGAGCCGCGCACTCGATGGAAAAGAAGACAGTGGATTCCGCGTTCTGGCGGTGTTGAAACTCGGCATGGTGTATGACGTGCTTGCGGAACGGGAAAAAGCGACACAGCAATACAAAAAAATTCTAAAATTAAGAGATTACCAGAAGTCACGCGATCTGGCTAGCCAGTATCTCAAAAAACCCTACTCGAAATGAACCTCAGACTTCAGATCGTTCTCTTTGGATTGATTGCAGCCGGTGCCGTCATTTTGGGCGGAAGCCTGGTCGCACTGCGGCGTGAATGGCCGAAAAAAATCCAGGAATACTTGCTGGCACTCGGTGCCGGTTTCCTTCTTGCGCTCGTCATCATTGATCTGATTCCTGAATCGCTGGTGGGGATTGGCGGTCTGGCGCCGCTCCTTATTCTGGTAGGATTCAGCGCGCTTCATTTTGCGGAGCACACGTTTGTCCACCATCTTCATTTTGGTGAGGAGACACACGATGAAGTGATGGTCTCTGGTGTGGCAAGCCATTCGGCTTTCTGGGGAATGTTCATCCATTCGTTTTTCGACGGCCTGGCAATCTCTGCGGGGCTTCAATATAATTATGCGCTGGGGTTGATGATTTTTCTAGGAATTCTGCTGCACAAATTTCCGGAAGGATTGACCATCGCTTCCATCATGCTGGCGGCGCATCAACCACGCAAGAGTGTGCTCTGGGCGTCGGGAGGCATCGCATTGGGCACGATGCTGGGGATCGTCTCCATTTTCTTCCTTGAGCATGTCGATGCGCATGTCACAGGTTATGCTTTTGCATTTTCAGCCGGCGTCGGGATGTATGTCGGAGCTTCCGACCTGATTCCGGAAATCAATCGGTCGGAGAATCGCATTACACCTGTCATCGTCTTTGTCGGCATGCTCCTTTTCTATATCAGCTCCCTGCTGGTGGCGAGTGTGACGGGACACTGAGGGAATGCGAAGGATGCGTGTCGTGAGCGGTGTGGCGATGGCAACGTGTGGAGGGGGGGGGAAAATAAAAAAGCCGGATTCAACTTTGACTCCGGCTTGAAATTCTGATAGCGATCCCTACAGGTCCATTCCCACCGTAATTCTGTTCAAACTTCCGATTTTCCCGAGAGAAGTGTACGCGTAGTCCAAACGGAGTGTTTTCATCACAATGCCGAGGCCGAAGGAGAATCCCGCCATTCCGGCCGAGGTGCCAATCTTGAGATCGCGCCGCCGTTCGTTGTCGTATCCAAAAAGTAGGCGGAGAGGTTTGCTCAGCGTAAATTCACCGCCCAGTGAAAACGATCGGAAATGGGAGATGAAGTCATCTCTCGTTTCGGTCAGTCTTTGGAAGGAGAGTCCGAGCTGCAGCGGCAGGTGCTCCGGTTTGATCATGGCGCCCATGCGTACGTCGAACGGAAGGTCTTCACGCGTATTTAAATAAGGATCGGTTTGTCTACCGATATTTAAAACACTGATGCCGATCGTGAGCGGATTACTCCCCGGTATGACATAGAGAAGCCCAAGATCCATGGCAACAGCAGATGAATGTGCATCCGCAATGGAGGAATAAATAAACTTTGCAGTCGCGCCCAGTGTGACATCCTGATCATAGTGAAATGCATATGAGCAGGAGAGGGCGAGATCGCCGGCGCTGAAGGTGCCGAGAGTATTGGCAAGCTCATCTGTTTGATCGAATGTGCCGTAGTTGACATATTGCGCTCCGAAGCCAATGGTTCCCCCTGCGATTCCCTGTGCATAGGTCGCATATCCCGCATTGATATCCATCAGATGCTTGAAATACCCAAAGGAGGCCTGCGGGCGTTCGAGATCCGGCAGTGCTGCGGGATTGTAATAGAGCGCATTGATGTCATTGCGCATCGCGACATATGCGCCCGCCATGGCGGCCGCGCGCGCGCTGACATCGTTGTTCAAAAAAGAATATGTTGGATTGCTTTCTGCAACAGCGGCGTTTAAACCGCAAGAGAGAAGGAGGAGCACAAAAGCATTTCGCATATACACACGGATATTTTTTATTGAAGATCTGCCGCCCGGCCGAAGAGTAAGGAAGGCGCGCAGCTGCGTAACACTAGTAATAACTGCCCAAAGCCTTTGGTCAATCTAACAGTGTTCACTTTTTTTGCTCTGTGTGCTCTGTGTTCTCTGTGGCCAAAGCTCTTTGCGCTGAGTAGCTATCTGAAAATACGACATTCGCGGGGGAAAGGCAAGGTTGCGCATTTCTGGATACTTGGCTATATTCCCGACACACAAAACTACGGATTTGCATGAAAACGGTTCTGTTGCAGCCCTCCAACCAGCGTTTCCCAGTCGGAAAGATAATCTGTCTTGGACAAAATTATGCTGCACACGCGAAGGAAATGGGTGCCACCGGTGCAACGCTTCCGGTTCTGTTCTTGAAGCCCTCTTCGGCGATCATTTCAAACGGGGTGGACATCCTTCTGCCGCAGTTGTCATCGAATGTACATCACGAGGTTGAACTGACGCTGCTCATCGGTGTCGGAGGGGAAAATATTCCCGAAACAAGCGCATATGACCATATCGCCGGCTATGGCGTCGGCTTGGATATGACGATGCGCGACGTTCAGCTCGAGGCGAAAAAGAACGGAAATCCATGGGCGGTGGCAAAGGGATTTGACACTTCGGCGCCTCTGTCCGATTTCATTGAGCGGGTGTACATTGCTGATCCCCATGCGCTGGAAATCAGTCTGTCTGTGAATGGAGTCCGACGGCAGCATTCCTCCACGGGGAACATGCTCCTGTCCGTTCCGCGCATCATCGCCTACGTCTCGTCTGCCTTTACGCTCGAACCCGGCGATGTAATCTACACCGGAACTCCCGAAGGCGTTGCGCAGGTGAAGGCGGGAGATGTTATTGATGCAGAAATTCCGGGCGTCGGTTCACTTCATCATACGGTGCGGTGACGTATGTCCCGTGATTTTTCGAAAGCGGTCGCCGCAGCCTGGAAGCTTTTCCGCAAGAATCAGATCTTTCAGCTCGGTATGATTATTCTCGTCGCCACAAATCTCATGGCGACCGCCGTGTGGTTTTTTGAGCAGCAGAAAAATGCCGTGCAGTTTCATTCCTTTGGTGATGCGCTCTGGTGGGCGCTGGTGACCATCGCCACTGTCGGTTACGGAGACAAAGTTCCCATCACATTGGGCGGAAGAATTTTTGGTTCGCTGACCATCATCAGCGGTCTGGTGCTCATCTCTCTGTTCACAGCCACGGTGTCATCACTGTTTGTTGCACGAAGAATTAAGGAGAGTCAAGGATTGCAAGACATCAACTTCACCGATCATATCGTGATCTGCGGATGGAATCCGCACGTCGAGGACATACTCCGAACCTTGATCCGGCATGCGGAGCAGCCGGCACCGATGAAAGTCGTGCTTGCCAATGATGCCGCACCGGAATTGATGGAGGCCGTGATTGAAACCTATCCCGAATTGGATCTCAAGTTCGTCCGGGGTGACTATGCGCGCGAAGCGGTGCTCAACCGCGCCAACATTAAAAATGCAAGGGCAGCCATCATCGTTCCCGATCATGGCACGGAAGCAGGGATCGCCGCTGACAACAAGACGCTCGTCTGTCTTCTCACGATGAAATCGCTGAGTCCTGCGCTGAAAGTCTATACGCACATCATCAACAAGGATAATCTGCAGCACTTCAAGCGCGCCAATGCGGATGATGTGATCGTCAGTGACCAGTACGTGGGATTTTTTCTTGCGAATCATATTATTGCGCCGGGCGCTCCGCAAACGGCGATGGAACTTCTGGATAATGAAAATGGCAACGACTTCCATCGTGTTTCCATCCCTCCGGAATTTGTCGGGAAGAATTTCGGAGATCTCTTCATCCATTTCAAAAAAACGCGCAACTGGACCCTCGTCGGCGTGGTGACGGAACACGAAAGCATGCATCTGAATGATATCCTCTCCGACGATACGTCGGCCATCGATGCCTTCATTCAGAGGAAATTCAAAGAAGCGGGGATTAACGTCGCCGAAAAATTCGGCGTGCAGACGACCGTCAATCCGCCGTTTGACTATAAAATCCAACCGAAGGATCTTGCCGTCATCATCGGAACGACAACGCCGGAGAGAGCATGAACGCCATCGACATTAATTTTCTCCGGCATATCCCGATCTTCGCCGAAATTCCCAATGAAAAGCTGGAGAAAGTTCGTGAGTCATTGGTCCGTCGGAATGTGGAAAAGGGAACCGTGATCGTCAAGGAAGGGGACTTTGGCACGGAAATGTTCATTTTGCTCGAAGGAGAGGTGGTCATTTCGCGATCGTTGCTGCTGAAAATCAAGGGATATGGGATGGATCAGCGGGACAAGTCACTCACCAGACTCACCGGGAAAGATTATGCGTTTTTCGGTGAAATGGCATTGGCGGAAGAGCGTCTGGAGCGCTCGGCATCTGTCTCCGCCCAAACGGCCTGCACGCTCGCAGTGATCACGCGTGATGACTTTTTCAAACTTGTCGAATCGGACAAGGAGATTGGATACTACGTCTGGAAGGGCATCGCGCGCAGTCTGAGCGGCCGTCTCGAGAAGACAACACAGGATGTTCTGAAACTGGCGACAGCCTTGAGCCTCGCACTGGAACACTGACTACAGATTTCGCGGTGTGCTGCAGCTTCAGTGTCGGAGCACTGATGTGGCAACTTTCCCCGCACTCGGGCTAGGGTGATCGTTTCCAGCGGCATTCAGCACATAATGGAGCACAAAAAGATCTGGTTCCGGTTGATGCAACTCATCTGGCAGGTTTCTTTCGAGCCCTCCAAAATTTTCAAACGTCAGGAAATTTTCTATATTATATAGATATACCGGGGCAGCCTCAATCAAGCAGCCACGGATAATGATGGACGTTAATGCCGGCGTTACTGCGGTTTGATGATGCCAACTCCGTCCTGAAAACGAGACTAATCCCAAAAAACTAAAAGCGTACGATACAATGCAGGAACTCCCCAAAGCATATTCGCCCCAGGAAGTTGAAGACAAGTGGTACCAATACTGGGAATCCAACGGTTTCTTCCACGCCACCGTAAAAAAAGGGAAGAGCCCTTATACGATCGTCATTCCCCCGCCGAATATTACCGGCATCCTCACAATGGGGCATGTGTTGAACAACACGCTCCAGGATGTATTCATCCGCTGGCGCAAGATGCAGGGATACGAAGCGTGCTGGATTCCGGGGACGGATCATGCCGGCATCGCTACGCAGCACGTTGTCGAGAAGTCGCTGCTGAATGAAGGCATCAAGCGGCGGGAGATGGGACGCGAAGATTTCGTCAAACGAGTTTGGGAATGGAAAGAACTCTATGGCGGGACAATCATCAAGCAGCTCCGCAAGCTCGGCACTGCATGCGATTGGGAACGCGAACGCTTTACGATGGACGAAGGCCTGTCGAATGCCGTGCAGGAGGTCTTCATCCGTTTGTATGAAAAGGGATTGGTGTATAAGGGAAAGTACATCGTCAACTGGTGTCCGAAAGATCATACGGCACTGAGCGATGATGAAGTAAATTATTCCGACAGCAACGGACATCTCTGGTACATCCGGTATCCTTTCGCAGACAGAGACGGATTCCTTACCGTCGCGACCACACGTCCCGAGACGATGCTGGGCGACACCGCGGTTGCGGTGAATCCCAAAGACGACCGTTACAAGAACATGATCGGAAAAATGATCGCGCTGCCGCTCGCGGATCGAAGGATTCCAGTGATCGGTGATGATTTTGTGGATGCGTCGTTTGGTACCGGCGCCGTGAAAGTGACACCTGCGCATGATCCGAATGACTTCATGATCGGCAACAGGCACAATCTTGATAAACTCATCATCATGGACACCTCCGGTATGATGAATGAGAATGCAACGAAAAAGTACAAAGGTCTGGATCGGTACGAATGCCGCAAGGAGATCTTGCGCGATCTCGAAAAACTTGGCCTGCTGGAAAAGACAGAAGACCACGCACACAGCGTCGGCCACTGTTACCGTTGCGACACGGTGATCGAACCCTATCTGTCCGATCAATGGTTTGTGAAAATGAAACCACTCGCCGAGCCGGCGTTGAAAGTGGTACTCGACGGACAGATCAAGTTTTACCCGGATCGTTGGACGAAAGTGTACGAACACTGGATGACCAACATCCGCGACTGGTGTATTTCGCGGCAGCTGTGGTGGGGTCATCGCATCCCGGCATATTATCTGCCGGACGGCAGCTACATTGTGGCTCGTTCAAAAGAAGATGCTCTGGCGAAGGTACAGGCGAGCGGCAAGTATCCCGCACTGTCGCTGCAGGACATACAGCAGGATTCCGATGTGTTGGACACCTGGTTCTCGTCCTGGCTCTGGCCTTTCTCCGTGTTGAATTGGCCGAAGGAGAATGAGGAACTGCAGTACTTCTATCCGACGGATACGCTGGTGACGGGCCCGGATATTATTTTCTTCTGGGTTGCCCGGATGATCATGGCGGGATTGGAATTCAAGCAGGAGATTCCGTTCAGGCACGTGTACTTTACGAGTATCATCCGCGATGTTCAGGGACGGAAGATGAGCAAGTCGCTTGGCAATTCGCCCGATCCGCTGGACGTGATCGCCTCGTTCGGTGCGGATGCACTGCGTTTCACCGTGCTCTATCTTGCACCGATTGGGCAAGATGTTCTCTATTCGAATGAGAAGTGCGAGTTGGGGCGCAACTTTGCCAATAAGATTTGGAATGCCGGGCGATTCCTCTTGATGAACCGCGCTGCCATCGGCAGTACGTATGCTGCGTCCGAATTCCGGACGGCGGACCTATCCGATCGCTGGATCGCATCACGCTATCATGCCACCGTGCAGCAGGTAACCGCCGCGATGGAAGGATTCCGTGTGAATGATTCGGTGAAGATGCTCTATGATTTCATCTGGCATGACTTCTGCGATTGGTACGTGGAATTTATTAAGCAGCGCCTGAGCGAATCGACCGAGACAGCGGAGAAGCAGCGCATCATCAATCAGGCCATCGGCATTTACGAGGAAACCCTGAAGCTCCTCCATCCCTTCATGCCGTTCGTGACAGAGGAGATCTGGCAGCATCTGGGCGACAGGCAGGCCGGTGAAAGCATTATGACAGCACCATGGCCGTCAGCAGACGAGTCCAAGATCAATGTTGTCGTGGATCGCGAAATGGACTTCCTGCAGAATGTGATTAGTGCGATCCGCACCATCCGCAGTGAAATGAACGTTCCGCCTACGAAACTGGTGAATGTCGTCATCAACTGCAGCGACGCATCAAAATTGACGACGTTGGAAGTAAACCGGACGGCGCTGGAATCAATTGCAAAGGTGGGGACGTCCTCATTCGGTACGGGACTCGAAAAGCCCGGCTATGCCGCGAGTTCGGTTGTGCAGGGGCAGGATATTTTTGTCCCACTGAAGGGGCTTATTGACGTCGACGTTGAACGCGCGCGTCTGTCGAAGGAAATTGCGCGTCTCGAAGGACAATTGGCGGGTGTGGAGTCCAAACTGACGAATCCGAATTTCGCCGGCAAGGCGCCTGCGGATATCATCCAGAAAGAAAAAGACAAGAAAGAAAATTTCAAAGAGACAATCGCCAAATTGCAGGCGAGCCTGAATGAACTTGTGTAGATAACACACATGTCTTCATCATTCCAATCCTTTTTGTCCAAAGCACGCAGCGCTTCTATCTTTGAGCGCGGTGAGCTGGTTGATGCCTTCATGAAAACGCAGAAGGCGAAAGGATTCCCCGAAATTGATCACACCCGTGTGGATTTTATTTATTCCGGTGCGGTGAAAGACCGTATCGCCGTCACAGGTGATCATATGCATTGGAGCGCTGTTGGCGAGGTGATGAATACGCTCGAGGGAACGGATTTTCACTATCTCGGCAAGCATTTTGAACCTGATGCACGACTCGACTATAAATTCATTGTGGATGGCGAATGGATTATCGATCCTCTCAATCCGCACGTGTGTGCGGGCGGATTTGGATTGAATAGTGAAGTGCGAATGCCTCAGTATGTACCTTCTCCGGACATCGAGCCGCTGGCGTCGGAGACGGGCGGTGTCCTCCAGACGCTGACCGTTAAAAGCAGGGCGCTGAGTTCGTCGCGTGAGTTGCAGATCTATCTACCTGCCGCGTACAATGAAACAAGCGGTCCATTTCCTGTGATATTTTTCAACGATGGACCGGAATATCTCTCCCTCGCCATGGCGAAACATGTTCTCGATAACAACATAGCCTCCCAAAAAATTGATCCTGTTGTTGCGATCTTCGTCCCACCTGAAAACCGTGAGCAGGAATTTCGCTTGACGAAGCTCGAAGCGTATGCGAAATTTATTGTTCAGGAAGTGATGCCGATAGTACGTACCCGATGGAATATTACTCTATTACCGGCACAGTGTGCGATAATTGGGGCGTCCGACGGCGGCCACGCGGCATTGTGGTTGAGTTTGGAGCACCCGGCAGTTTTTGGCATGGCCGGCATGCAATCCGCGACCATCACAGACCGGTTGATTTTACAGCTGGAAAAATCGAGACTAAACGGCAGGAGATTCGCGCTTGATTGTGGCCGGTACGATTTGACCGGATTTCTGGAAGAATTCCACATTGTCTCTGAACTTCTTCGCTCCCGCGGCGGCAATGTCTCGACCATGGAATGGAATGAAGGCCACAGCTGGGGCAACTGGCGTGCGCACCTCGGTTCTGTGTTACAACATTTGTTCCCATGCACTGCAAACGATTCGCAGATGTCAATCACTCAGTAATTCCTTTTTGCGGAAAATCTCTCATGCGTCCATACTTCTTTGTTGCAGTTTCGATTCTCTTTCTTGCCGCCGGCGCGTTTGCCGGCGACATCCACTATTCAAAAATTCGGATTCCACTGCACTCTCCAGATGATCTCAAACGTCTCGGTGCGCTCGGCCTTGCGGTGGAGGAGGGAACAAGCAAACGCGGACAGTGGCTCGATATTTTTGTGAACTCCGAAGAGGCGGTGCGGCTACAATCGAATGGTATAGCGTACACAGTGCTGATCGACGATTGGAAAAAATTCTATGAAGAACGGCAGCGTGCCGATCAGACGGTTTCCACGCAAGTCACATCGGGAACGGCGGTCAAAAATTTTCATCTCGGAACAATGGGCGGATGTTTGACGTACAGTGCCGTAATGACGGAATTGGATTCCATGAAAAACAAATATCCTTCCATCATCACGGCACGCGAGTCAATCGGCAGGACCTATGAGAACCGTGCGTTGTGGATGGTGAAGATCTCGAAAAATCCGACCGTGAACGAAAATGAGCCGCGCGTACTCTTCACCGGCCTCCATCATGCGCGGGAAGGCGCCGGCATGATGCATGTGATTTATTTCATGTGGTATCTGCTGGAGAATTATGATGTCGATGCCGATGTTACTTCGCTGCTCGATCACCGCGAGCTCTATTTCGTTCCGGTCGTGAATCCGGATGGCTATGCCTACAATGAATCCATTGCACCGACCGGTGGAGGGATGTGGCGCAAGAATAGATTCAAATGCACCTCCGTTGCGTTTGGTATCGATCTGAATCGGAATTATGGTTACAAATGGGGTTATGACAACAATGGGTCGAGTCCCGACACCTCGGATGAAACCTATCGGGGCGCTTCGGCATTTTCAGAATTTGAAACGCAGGCCATGCGAGATCTCTGCAACAGCAAAAAATTTGCGGCCACATTAAACTATCATACGTACAGCAACCAGCTCATTTATCCATGGGGATACAGCGACAAAGATACTCAGGATTCTTCGATCTTCCGGAGCATGTGCGACGATATGACTGCGGTAAATCACTATACGTACGGAACTGGGAGCCAGACAGTCGGCTATGTCACGAATGGTGATTCAGATGACTGGATGTACGGCGACACCACGCAGCGGGGGAAAATATTTTCGATGACGCCCGAGATCGGCAATAATGGGGATGGTTTCTGGCCAGCAACATCGAGGATTCTTCCGCTTGCCCAGGAAAATGTTCCACCGGATTTGTATCTCGCACATGCCGGTGGAAAATTTGTGGCGATCGAACAAAGTTCCGTTGCACAACGACTGGGGAACGATACCCTGACGCTTTCGATTTATCTTAAAGACAAAGGGTTGATACCTGTTGGTGCGCAGGCAACAGTGGACGTGTCTTCCGACGCCCTGGAAATTCTCTCCCCATCAACAATTTCAAACGATTGGAAAAGCGGTGCTCCAATTCAGATTCGTGCAGTGCGGACCACATCGTCTCATTACGGCGATCTTGTGCATGTGCAATGCCAGCTTCACTACGATGGTGAAACAGCGCGTGATTCTGTGAGTTTCCGTATCGGTGTTCCGCAATTGCTCTTTTCCGATGATGGTGGATCGCAACGTTCCCTCTGGATTGGTTCAACTAACAAAGCTGGAATGAACTGGGACACAACCTCGCGGCAGGCACACTCCGGACTAACGTCGTATACGCAATGCAGTACGGCCACGTATCCGGATCTCCTTACAAATGCCTTTACGTTGAACAAGGTCTTTCATATTGACGGATTTGCTGCGGAGCTTCGTTTCTGGTTGAAATGGAATATCGAAACAGACTATGATTTTGCCCGTGTGGAAATTTCCACTGACGATGGAATCAACTGGAAGGCCCAACGCGGAAGATACACAAAGGACTGGTTGACGAGTCCCGCTTATTTTGGTGTTCGATATTCCTGGGTGGAAGAAGTCATCGACCTCTCTGCATATCTTGGCAAAGATATCAAGATACGCTTTAGCTTTGCAAGCGACGAAGCCGTTCACTATACAGGTATTTTTATCGATGACATCGGCTTGTACCTCTACCCGAACAACTACGACGGCATCGTAACACCGACAACTGTTCCGGCGCAATTCTCGCTGGATCAGAATTATCCAAATCCGTTCAACCCGTCAACAGAAATTCGATATACGCTGCCTGCGGCGGAACGTGTGACGCTCAAAGTGTATGATGTCCTTGGCAGAGAAGTTGCCACGCTGGCTGATGGTTTCCAGAATTCGGGAAATCATACAATTCAGTTTGATGCGGCTCGCCTCTCCAGCGGAAGCTACATCATCCGGCTGAATGCGGGGACAAAGGTGGCGGTGGGGAAAATGATCTTGATGAAGTGAGTGCTGACAAACCACAAAAGCCTTGAATGAGAGCCCGATGCCGGTCAAAACATTGAAATTACCTCCATAATTAATTACCTTTATTCCACTCCCAACATGATCACGAACGAGGATATGAGAGATAATGCCACGAATCTTAACGAAGAAAAGAAAAAAGAGCGTCCCCCCGGCACAGGCGGACGCAATCTCTGTGAACGTGCCACTTCCATTTGATGCGGCGCTTATTCAATCCATTCGCGTCAATCGCAGCGCAGTAGAAGCAAGAGCCGCTGAGCTGGGCACACGCCGCGCATTCAAGGTAGAAGCGCAGGCTGCCGCGTATGTGGCCGCAATCAGGTGTATCGACCTGACCACTCTGGCGGGAGATGACACGCCGGGCAAGGTGGCGCGCTTGTGTGCGAAAGCGTTGGCGCCGGTGGAACATGAGGTTACTGAAGCATTGGGAATTGATGATCTCCGCCTGACGACGGCCGCAGTATGTGTTTATCCGGCGCAAGTGAAAACCGCCGTCGCCTGCCTGCACCATCGAATTCCCGTCGCATCCGTGGCGACAGGCTTCCCCTCAGGCCAAACATTCCAGAAGATAAAACTGAATGAGATTGATCTTGCTATCAAGGCCGGAGCGGCCGAAATTGACGTCGTCATCAGTCGGGAAAAAGTGCTGACAGCCAGATGGAAGTCTCTCTACGACGAGATCGTTGCATATCGCGATGTATGCGGTACGCGAGCCAGGCTCAAGACAATTCTTGGTGTTGGTAATCTTGAAACCCTCACCAATATCGCTGCCGCCTCTGCGGTGGCAATCCTCGCAGGATCTGATATTATCAAAACATCAACGGGCTTTGAACCGACAAATGCAACGCTGCCGGCCGGCTTAACGATGGTTCGACAGATACGGCGATTTCAGGATATGGGAATTCTTGGCCGCCGCCACGTTGGATTCAAGCCGGCGGGGGGCATTCGGACTGCAAAAGATGCGATGCTCTGGCTGACACTGATGCTTGAGGAACTCGGCGCAGAATACACAACGCCGCGCCTCTTTCGATTGGGAGCAAGTGGGCTGCTTACCGATATTGAACGTCAACTCAGACACCTTGCCTTTGGCCGATACGCGAATGCACAGTACCATCCCATGGCATAGAAAGCGCAGTTCGTCAGGACAGTACTCATAGATCGGGCCATCGGGCTCGATTTCCACAGATTCGTTGCACAACTTTCTACATGAGAAATTTATGAACCACGAAAAACTATCTTCTCTTATCGATACACTGGATTATGGGCCTGCCCCCGAGTCGGAGGCTAAAGCGCGGGAATGGCTGAAAGCCAACGGCGGTAAATTCTCACACTTCATCAACGGCGAATGGCAATCGCCGAAAAAGGGGGGCTATTTTAAAACGATGAATCCCGCCAGAAACGAAGAGACGCTGGCGGAGATAGCCCTCGGTACACAGGAGGATGTTGATGCAGCCATCAGCGCCGCGCAGGGAGCATTTCCGAAATGGAGTGCGCTTTCCGGCCATCATCGTGCGCGCTATCTCTATGCGATCGCGCGTGCCATCGCAAAACATGCGCGCATTTTCGCCGTGCTCGAATCACTCGACAACGGCAAGCCGATCCGCGAAACAAGGGATGTGGACATTCCGGTTGTGATCAGACATTTCTATTACCATGCCGGTTGGGCGCAAACCATGGAGAAAGAATTTCCCAACTATCGTCCGGGCGGTGTCATCGCTCAAATCGTTCCGTGGAATTTTCCACTCTTAATGCTCGCATGGAAAATCGCCCCCGCAATCGCCGCGGGAAATACGATTGTGCTGAAACCGTCAAAATCCACGCCATTGACTGCACTCTTATTTGCAGATATTCTGATGAAGGAAGTTCACCTTCCTCCCGGCGTTGTCAACATTTGCACCGGAGATTCGAAGACTGGAACGATGATGTACGAGCATTCCGTTCCCTGGAAAGTGACCTTTACCGGATCTACCGAAGTCGGACGCATTATCAGGAAGGGAACTGCAGGTACACACAAACACTTGACGATGGAACTTGGCGGCAAGTCTCCATTCATCGTGTTTGAGAACGCCGATATTGATTCCGCGATTGAGGGCGTTGTCAATGGCATCTGGTTCAACGAAGGGCAGGTGTGTTGTGCCGGATCGCGTTTGCTTGTTCAAGAAGGCATTCACGATGATTTCATCAAACGATTGAAGCGCCGCATGGCCAAACTGCGCGTTGGCGATCCACTCGACAAATCGATGGATATGGGAGCAATCAACAATGCTGAGCAGTATAGGAAAATTGTCGAGATGATAGAGGTCGGGAAAAAAGAAGGGGCAACTCTGTGGCAGCCGGAGAATGTCACGTGTCCGAAAGGAGGCTATTTCCTCCGGCCGACGCTCTTCACGAACGTAGAACCGTCCCACACAATCGCCCAGGAAGAAATCTTCGGGCCTGTATTGGTCACGCTCACTTTCCGTACGCCGAGCGAAGCAGTTGCATTGGCCAACAATACGCGGTACGGCCTTGCCGCCTCAATTTGGTCTCAGGACATCGATACCGCGATGGACGTGGCGCGCAAAGTAAGGGCGGGGACAATCTGGATCAATTCGACCAATCTGTTCGATGCTGCCGCCGGTTTTGGAGGATACAAAGAAAGCGGCTATGGCCGCGAAGGGGGACGCGAAGGGATGTATGATGTTATGGTGGAAGTGTCTGATGGAACGAAAGAAATTCCTGAATACACCGAAGCAAAGCCTGCGTCCACAACCGCTGCTCTGACGGTCGATCGCACATTTCGTTTTCTTATTGGAGGAAAACTCGCCCGACCGGATGGTGCGGGAAGTTTCTCTGTGAATTCGCCGGCTGGAGATCTTCTGGCCGTCGTCGGGGATGCGAACAGAAAAGACATACGCAACGCAGTCGAAGCAGCTCGCACAGCGTTTCCTTCATGGAGCGAATCAGCGCCGCATCTGCGTGCGCAAATTGCGTACTTCTGGGGTGAAAATCTCGCGGCGGAGAAAGCACGTTTCGCATCCGGCATTGCTGCTCAGACCGGCTCAACTATTGCTGTGGCGGAAGTAGAAGTAGAGCGTGCAGTAAGCCGCCTTTTTGATTTTGCTGCGTACGCGGATAAATTCGGCGGCACCGTTCAGCCGGTACTGGGGCGAAGAATTGTGGTTGGCCTTCGCGAGCCGGTCGGAGTTATTGGAATGCGGGCACCTGACAATTCACCCTTGTTGGGTTTGGTTTCAATTCTTGCCCCCGCACTCGCGATGGGAAATACGATTGTCGTCATTGCCGGCAGATATGCATTGACGGCGATGGAATTGGTACAGACCATTCAGCATTCGGACATTCCGTCGGGTGTCATCAATATTGTAACATCACAGAATCCCGATGCTCTTTCCAAAGAACTCGCCTCGCATGAAGACGTTGATTCCGTCTGGTTCTTCGGAAGTTCAGATGGAAGTAAAATTGTTGAAGAAGCGTCCATCAGCAATATGAAACAAACCTGGGTTTCAAACGGTGTTTCAATGCACTGGGAAAAAATTAGAAGTGAAAAACTGCTGCTGAAATCGACTCAGGTGAAAAATGTCTGGGTGCCGTACGGAGTATAGATGTTCGCCATTTCCTCATCACAGGTACGGATGGAGATCTGATATCGAATTTCGTAATTACTCACTGATGTTACGCGTGGTTCATATTTCAATGGGAGATTGTATAAAAAGTGTCTTTGTCATTTCGACCGCAGGGAGAAATCTTTCTTTTTGTTCAGATTTCTCAGTCGCTTTGCTCCTTCGAAA
>Ga0182027_10000429_pt1 | contig 73008 bp, 63 predicted proteins | sample 712E1DmetaG_FD_121300 | JGI IMG/M metagenome (GOLD analysis project Ga0182027, IMG submission 121300) | Permafrost microbial communities from Stordalen Mire, Sweden - 712E1D metaG (Illumina Assembly) | ecosystem: Environmental > Terrestrial > Soil > Wetlands > Permafrost | place: Sweden...
GGAGGATACCTTCCCGCTGGCCCGGAGTCCGATGTTTGCGAACAGGTCTTGAGTTTTGCATCGCCGCCATTCTGCCATCGCGGTCGCCGCTCGCCTAGACGGGGTTAGCTACACGGATACCCTGCAACAATCACCACGCACCCGACGTTTTCCCAGATGGTTGGTTTCGTCATGTCTTCGAGACTACCATTAAGGGAGTGTGAAATGCAACATCAAAATAGGTGGCAACAATCCTAACAGTGATCCCTCAAAACCGCCTCAAAAAATGACCGTTAAGGGGTCTTAGCAATGCCGCATTTGGAGTTGTCGAAGACGTCACCATAGTATTGCCCGTTTTTAAGTTCTCTCGTTGATTTTAGCCAACGGCCGTCCATCGTGGTTTTCCGGGCGCTAGTCGAGGAGTTCCAACCCCGTTGCGGATTTCACTCCGCGTTTTCAAAAACTTTTGACCATTCCGCCCTTCCCGAATTCGGCCTCCAGGCGTAGATTCTCCGTGATCTCTGCGTTCTCCTGTTCAAATTCTTCTGCCTTATCTGTATTCCACGAAGCATCAACCACTTGCAATCATTCCAGTTGCCGATCCCTCAAAACCGCCTCAAAAAATGACCGTTTCGGCAGGCAAAACGACCTTTTCACCAAACTATTTTCGTAATCGCATTCTGACTTTTCCAAACCCAATCGCGACTTCACCCCTTTTTTACAGGGTGTTCGTGGCGGTTTTGGCGCTCATTTTTGCGATGAAAATCGTACCCACGGTGGGAAGGACAAATTTTGGAAACCATGCTGTAATCGTTCCATGAATGCTCAGTTAGGAGGCGTCAATAAATTAAGGTTGCAAGATGACGCAGGGATTTTGGCGGCTGGCAAGGCGCGACGAAGCAGAATATCCCTCGTGGATCTTCGACTGAGGAGCAACGCCGCCAGCCGCCAAAAGAACCAGTCAGGTTGCTGCCTTAATTTATTAACGCCTCCTTAGCTTCAAATGAAACGGGCGCTTATTATCCGTGAAATCCGTGAAATCCGTGGTCGCATTTCTTTGGTTGCGGCTTGCCGCGCTGGGCCTTTTGAGCATTTTTGCGGCAATCCAGCCCCATTCCAATGAAGGTCAATGAAGGTCAATGAAGGTGAATGAAGGTAAAAAAATAAAATCCATGACTCCAAATGCCAAAATCGCCCGCCTGCCTTCCCACATCCGCCATCATCCCATCGCCCTCCCAAGCCGGCTCTCTCAATGCCGCAACCGACCCGACCAGGAGGCCGGTTGGGTAAGTTATGGTAAGTTACGGAAGGTTATGGAAGGTTATGGTAACTTCCCAGGCGCCACGGCGCGCGCATCAAATCGTCCCCGTAGGCCGTTCTTGATTTTCCCGCGCGGCCATGTCTTTCTTTGCGCATTCAATTGAACTGAGCAAACGTATGCCCGGAAACTATAAATTGGAACTGGTCGGAGTCCTCGGTCATCCCGTCGCCGAGAATCCTACTTGCGTCATGCAGGAGGCGGCTTTCACGGCCCTCGGATTGCCCTGGCGATACTTGACCATTGACGTCCCCCCCGCCGCGCTCCCGGATGCCATTCGCGGCGTCAGGGCTTTCGGCATGCAAGGGGTGAATCTAACCATCCCCCATAAAGTCGCCGTCCTGCCGCTGCTGGATGAAGTGTCCCCGGACGCGGCCCGGATCGGCGCGGTCAACACCGTGCGTCGCGAGGGCAATCGGCTCATCGGCGAAAACACCGATGGCAAGGGGTTCTTACGCGGGCTGCGGGAAGTGGCGGGGATGGATCCGGCAGCCCGGAATGTGCTCTTGCTTGGCGCCGGCGGCGCGGCGCGGGCCATTGCCTTCGAACTGGCGGCGGCGGGCGTGGGCAAACTCGCCATCTGCAATCGCAGCGCCAACCGCGGGGCCGCCTTGTGCGACGACCTCAAAAACCGCGCGGGATTTGAGGCGCGTTTCCAGTTGTGGCCCGGCCTGTGCGCCGTCGGCCCGGAGGTGGATATTTTGGTCAATTGCACTTCGATTGGTTTGTTTCCCGAGGTGGACCAGATGCCGGCGGTGGATCTGAAGGCGGCGCGGGCCGAGTTGCTCGTCTGCGACGTGGTGCCCAACCCGGCCGAAACCCGTTTCATCAAAACCGCCCGCGCCCAAGGGCTGAAGACCCTGACCGGCCTGCCCATGCTCGTCTGTCAGGGCGCCATCGGATTTGAGATGTGGACAGACCGGCCCGCGCCCGAAGCCGAGATGACAGCCGCCCTGGAAAAAGCCTTCCGTTAGCCGCTATGGCCACAAAACACCCATCCCAAACGATCTTTCTCTTCGACGTTGACAATACGCTGATCAACAACGACCAGATTATCGCCGACCTCCAACTCCACCTCTCCCGCGAGGTCGGTTCCCTGGGCGCAAAGCGGTATTGGAGAATCTTCGAAATGCTCCGCGTCAAACTCGGTTATGCCGATTACCTCGGCGCCTTGCAGCGCTATCGCGCCAGCTATCCGCACGACTTGCGCCTCCTCACCGTCTCGCGCTTTCTCATCAATTATCCCTTCGCCAACCGCCTCTTTCCCAATTCCCTGGACGTCCTGGCCCATGTCCGCAAATGGGGGCTGCCCGTCCTGCTCTCCGACGGCGACGTGGTGTTCCAGCCGCGCAAGGTGGAACGGTCCGGTCTTTTCGAGGCGGTCGGGGGCCGCGTCCTCATATACGTCCACAAGGAACGCGAACTGCCCGATGTCATTCACCACCACCCGGCGCGCCATTATGTGGCGGTGGACGACAAATTGCGCATCCTGGCCGCCATGAAAAAATCCTGGCGCTCGCGCCTCACCACGGTCTTTGTCCGCCAGGGCCACTACGCTGCGGACCCCAAGTTCACCGCCAGCTATCCCCCGGCCGATGTCGCCATCGAAAGAATCGGCGATTTGTTGAACTATGACCTCTCCGCCCTGCTCGCCGCCACCCGCGCCAGCGTTGCGGTATGATTCCATCCCCAATTCTCCCTCGCCTCACGAAGTCAGGATGTAGCGTCGGCGCTATGCGCCGAACTTTGATTCACTCGCCCCTCGAATTGGAAAGGTCTTCGTTCCATCCAAGCGTAGCAATGCCACGATGCGTCCTACGCCTTCCCCAGATTCGCCGCGTATTGTCGGGTCAACTTCGCCAGTTCCGCGCACGTCGCCGCGTGCTTCGGGTCGTTGGCCAGATTCTTCATTTCCAGCGGATCGGCTTTCGGATCGAACAGCATCGCGCCGTTTTTCCCCTCGGGCCCGAATTCGGCATAGCGCCATTTCTCGGTGCGCACCGCCACGCCGTGCAGGCTCGCGCCGTCTTCGCTCCAAATGCTGTAGGCAGGGCGGTCCCATGCGGCTCGCGGATGGTTCAGGAGAGGAACGAGACTTTTGCCCTCGACCCCCGCCGGCCGATCCAAACCGCAAAGTTCCACCAGCGTCGCATAAAGATCCAGCGACTCCACGATCCGCAGGCAGGACGCCCCGTTCCCTTTGGCCCACGGAACAGACAGCAGCATCGGCACCCGCGTCCCCATTTCAAAGAGCGACCCGGCCTTGGACCACTTTCCCTTTTCGCCAAGCTGGTAGCCATGATCGGCCACGAATACGATGATGGTGTTCCGGCGCAAATCCAGCCGGTCCAACTCGGCCAGGACGCGCCCGATGTTCCAGTCCACCCACGAGATCGAAGCAATGTAGGCGCGGATGACTTCCCTGGCTTCCGTCACGCTGGCACCACGCCCGATGAAGAGGTCGGCGTTGTGCTTGCGGATGGCGGCGTCCGGAAATCCCGGCGGCACGGTGGGCCACGCGGCAAAGTCTTGAGTCAATACTATCTTTTCCGGGTCGTACCACTCAAAAAACCGCTGCGGCGCGGTCGGCGGGCTGTGCGGCTTGACGAATCCGCAGCCGATGAAGAACGGCTGCTCCTTGTGCTGCCGCAGGTGCTCGATGGTGCGGTCGGCCGTGTGATAATCCCCGTGGCCTTCGCCGTTGCCGTCCAGAATGACGATGCGGTCCGAGTAAGCCGCCCGGCTCAAGTCCTGCGGCAGCGCCGGCAGCGCGTTGGCTGGCTTGGGCGGGGCCGGTTGCGCGGGGATCTCCCGGATGCGGCCCAGGCCGTCGCTGCTCTCCGAATCCCAGGCCTCCGTCCAGGCCTTCGGGTCGTCAATTCCCCCGTGATAAATTTTTCCGTTGCGCAACGAGACATACCCGTTTTCCTTGAACAATTGCGGCAGACTCACCCAATCGGGGTGAAGGTCGCGGAACGCCATGCGATTGCCCAGAACGCCCGTCTTGGTCGGCGGCCGCCCGGTCAGCAGCGAGGACCGGGAGGGGTTGCACAGCGGGAACTGGCAGTAATTTCTGTCAAAACGAACTCCGGCCTGGGCCAGGGCGTCGAGGTTGGGCGTTCTGGCTTTGAACATGCTCCCGTAACAGCCCAGTTCCACCCGCATGTCATCGGACATGATGAACAGGACATTGGGCTTGCGGGCTGCGGTTTTGGACGCCCCTGCCAACACCGCCCCTGGCAGCGACGCGGCCACCGCCGCAACGGCGGCCTTGCCCAAAAAGCGGCGGCGTGTAATCGGTTTCATGCTCCGAGCCTTTGTGTTAATAATATGCTATCACGCGGAGCCAGGAGACGAAAAGAAAAAGCGGGAAAATCCGCCGGGCCGGGTACAGAATGCCGCGCGATGAACGGAACCATCCCGACCGGTCAGCGTCGCGGCTTTCATGTCCTGGCCAAGCCGATCGGTCCGATCTGCAACCTGGATTGCACTTACTGCTTTTATCTGGAGAAGCAGAGGCTCTATCCCGAGGAGCGCCAGTGGAGGATGAGCGATGAAGTGCTGGAGGAGTTCATCCGCCAATATATTCAGGAGCAGGCCGGGCCGGAGATCCACTTCGCCTGGCAGGGCGGCGAGCCGACGCTCCTGGGCGTGGAATTCTTTCGGAGAGTGGTCCAGTTGCAGCAAGAACATGCCGGCGGCAAAACGATCTCCAATGCTCTGCAGACCAACGGCACCCTGCTCGACGACGCCTGGTGCGCCTTCCTGGCGGAACGGAAGTTTCTCGTCGGCCTGTCCGTTGACGGGCCGCGCGAGTTGCACGAAAAATATCGAGTTGACAAGGCGCGAAAAGCGGCCTTTGCCGCCGTCCTGCGCGGCCTGGAACTTCTGAAGAAGCACCAGGTGGACTTCAATACCCTGACCATGGTCAACCGCGCCAACTCGCAACGGCCGGTCGAGGTCTATCGCTTTCTCAAGGAAATCGGCAGCCAGTTTCTTCAGTTCATCCCGCTGGTGGAACGCCCCGCTTCCCCGCCGGCCAGGGCGCTGGGCCTGGACTTTGCCGAGCCGCCCGATCCGGGCCAGCCGGTCGCCTCCCTGTCGCCGGTCACGGACGAAAGCGTCCAGGCCGAACAGTACGGCCAATTCCTCTGCGCGATCTTCGACCAGTGGGTCCGCAAAGATGTCGGCCGGGTCTTCGTCCAATTGTTTGACGTCGCGCTCGGCAACTGGATGGGCTTGGGATCCTCCCTTTGCGTCTTCGCGGAAAAGTGCGGCGCGGCGCTGGCTCTGGAACACAACGGGGACATTTACAGTTGCGATCATTACGTCTATCCGCAATATCGCCTTGGCAACCTCCTGAACCAAAGTCTGGGCGCGATGGTTGCCTCCGACCGCCAGAGGAAATTTGGCGCCGACAAGCTCGATTCCCTTCCCGCCTATTGCCGCAAATGTGAAGTCCGCTTCGCCTGCAACGGCGAGTGCCCGAAGCATCGTTTTACCCGCACTCCCGAAGGCGAGGAGGGCCTGAATTATTTATGCCCCACTTACAAGCGGTTCTTCACCCACATTGATCCCTACATGCGCGTGATGGCTCGGTTGCTGCGCTCCAACCAACCCGCCGCCGGCATCATGCAGATCCTTCGGGAAGAGGAGTTGGGTCGAAAGCCCGCGTCCGTTGGCCGAAATGATCCTTGTCCTTGCGGGAGCGGGCATAAATTTAAAAAATGTTGCGGCGCGAAATGACCCTGGCTTTCTCCCGCCTTACAATTGGCCGGCAAAAGCCTTGACGAAGGAATCCATCCAGTCCAGCGGCACGGGACTTTTCAATTCGCGCGAGCGCCTGAAATCCTCCTCAAAAAGTTCGCTCTTCAAACGGTCCACCGTCGCGGCGTCGGAAAAAGCGACGTCCAGTTCCTGGCCGACGTGCAGACTCATCTTGTTGAAATTGGCCGATCCCAAACAAGCCCAGCCGTCATAGATCGCCGCTTTGACGTGGGTCATCCCCGGATACACATAAACCCGGGCGCCGTTCTGGATCAGTTGGTTTCCGATCACCTGATCGCTCGTTTGCATGATGCCGCTGTCATTTTCCGCCGGAACAATGACTCTGACGTCCACCCCGCGCTGGCGCGCCCGGATCAGCGCCCGCAGGATCATATCGTCGCCGAAATAGGCGTTCTCAATATAAATGTAACTCCTGGCCCGGCCGATCGCCTCCAGTTGCGCGCGGTAGATTTCCACTTTCCCGGTCGCCGTGCGCAGGGGACGCACGTCAATCCCATCGGCGATGGCATTCTTGCGGGTCTCGGCCCGGTCGAAAAGCGAAACCCACGCATAGGCGAAATCGCCCAGCGGCCCCGCATGCGCCCAAGCCTTCCGGTAACCCTTTTCCAGGCGTCCGACCACCGGGCCGGTCAAGCCAACCATCAGGTCGTGCCAGTCGTAGCGGTACTCCCGTCCGATGTTCATCCCGCCGAGGTAGGCCTGGCGGCCGTCAATGATGAAACACTTGCGGTGATCCACCGTCAGCCACGGATTGGCCGAGGCGCGCGCTTGCACCTGCGAACCCGAGGTCAGATAGTTCCGGATGTCGCCGGGCCGTTGGAAATCCACCGGAACCGGCGAGCGCCGGTTCATGGCCCCGGCGAACAACGTGCCGGCGTCATCCAGCAGAACCCGCACCTTGACCGCCGAGGAACGCTGCTTCAACAAGCCGGCGATCTTTACGGCGTAATCGTCGGTGCTGAAAATAAAAACCTGGATGTCCACGCTGCGGGCCGCCCCTTCCACCGATTGGATCAACGCCGGGAAAAACTTTTCTCCATCAATGAAAAAATCCACCCGCCCTTTGTAACGCCGCGCCGACACCAACCGGTCCAGTTCCTTTTCCCACGCCGCCAGATCCATTCCCGGGCCGGTGGAAATCGGCGGTGGCGCCGCGCCTGAGGTTTCCGGGCCGGATGGGATGGCGGCGGCGCCGGAGGTGCCGATGTGCCACAAGCCGCGCGAAACCAGGGTGAACGGGTTTTTCACGGCGGCGATGACCAGGCTGCGAACCAGCAGCGAATTCAACGCCCGCACGGCGAACACTCCAGGGAGTTCCTGAGTCTCCGGGGCCTGCGGATAGCTCAGGAACACAATCAGGCGTTGTTTTAGATCCATGAAAACAAAGGCCGGGTCCTCCCCGGTCACGAACAGAAACTGCCTCTGGTTTGGGTCCAGATTGTTCACGCCGGCCTCCAGCAACCGGATCGCTTCCCGCGAGAAATCGGCGTCGTTGAAAGTGCGGTCCACCGCAATCTCCGGCGGTTTGTTTTCCAATTTGACCACACTGAGTTTGCCCGTGCGCTCGCGAAAAATGATGATCTCCTCATTTTGGACCAGGAACAGCACGCCATGCTCCGGCTGGTTTGGCGCCAGTCCGGCAAAAATCCTTTGCACCAATTGCCGCCACTCCTGCGCGTTGCGGATGGGCAGACGGTTGGTTTTGGTGACGGCGGATTTGCGCGCGGCGCGTTCTTCCTTGTCAAATGTCAGCACGGCAAACCGGCGCTGATAATCCGCCGCCTCCCCCTCCAAGCGCGGCCAACTGGCGTGGGCGAAAGCGTCCTTGGCGGGAAAGGGAATGCGAATCTCAAGATTGGTGTCCGTTCGATATGCCACCAGGTTGGTAAAACTTGCGGGTTGAAGCTGCTCCAGATACCGAGTGCGCGGGCTGGGAGTGGCGCACCCGGCCAGAACCGCCACGAGCAGCAATGGCACGATGCCGCGGAGACACCCAAGAATTTCAGGTCGCAAAAAGAGTGGAGCATGGACGGCAGGGCTGCCTGCTCCTGGCTGGCTTGGACTTTGTCCTCGATTCAGATACGAGGAGAATGCGGGTTTTCCCTCTGAATATCCAGAAGATTTTGCCTTACCGATAAGGCCGCAGGATGGACGACGAAAGGCAGCCGCGAAGAAGAGACGGAACAACATAAATTTTGGCTTTCGACGGTGGGGAGAGATGTAAGAAATAGCCCGAAATAGCTCGAAATAGCCCGGAATACCCCGGTCTTGGCTTCTCCCCCCAGGAGAGGCGCGGCATAATCAAGATAAGCAGGATGGTTAGGATTAGCTGGTTTTGGCTTTCTCCGGGAGAGGTGGCATAATTTTGAACAGGAGGGCGCAGAGAGAATAGAGGTTTTGGCTTCTCGTGTCCGGCGGCCAAGCCCGCAATAAATGAATCCGAGTACCGAGGCTCGGGACTTTTATGTCACTTTTCCAGACTGATGCTTGCCTGCCCACGGGCCGGTTCTGGAGCCTTGAATCTGAATTTTGAGTTGTCCGAAAGCTCCTTGACAAAGCATTCTGGCATTTGGTTAGATCACCCAATGAAAGGCTTTTCATTCATTTTCGCGTTGGCCATAAGCAGCCTTCTGGTGGGTTGCAGTTCGGTTGACGGAAGAATTGTCCTGGGCCATTCCGACAGCGTGCGGTTTAAACTCCCGCCGGAGGTTGCGTCCGTGCCGCACGAACCCGCCACGCCCTATGGCATTGACGTGATAGATATTTCCGATACCAGCCGCCGCTACATTGTGATTGGCCTGGCTGAAGCTGAAACCACAACGCTGCATGAAGCCGTGGATCGTTTGCGGCAGGAAGCCTCAAAAATTGGCGGGGATGCCATCTTGGATATTCTTCCCGCTCCCGGCGGGAGTTCTGTCTTGGGAGTTCCTTTGCTGGGCGATCTGAGTTTTAGATCGGGGCGCATTTGGACGGCGCGGGTGATTCGCTGGCTTCCGGCCGACACCACATTAAGAAACGCGCCCAACCCCAAATAAATGAATCCGAGTGCCGACCCTCCGGACTTTTATATCACTTTTCTAGGACTGACGCTTTGCTGGTCAGGATGTCGCGGCTTCGTGGATCTTCGTTGGCAGGTCTGAGGGGTTCAGGCATAGGCCCGGTTTCCACTTTCCAAAGCCACCATGCTCGTTGACTGCCTTCACCCACTCGTCGAGGTAACGCCGCTTTGTCTCATCCTGCGGTGTGTTCTGCCCTTTCGTTTCCAAAACCAAGTTCGTGCCGTTGACCAGTCGGATCAGGTAATCTGGGCGGTATTTGTGGAAGACACCCTCGAAGATGTACGCGATCTCAAATCCAAGGTGATCGTTCTTCGCCCAAGCCGCCACGTCAGGATTGTGGTCAAGTTCGTAAGCCGCTTGCGCTTCCCAGGTCGAGTCCGCCACGCACAAGTTGATGTGCGAGCGTGCCGCCGCCAGCACCGGCTTGCCGGTGAACCACGTCAGCATGTCCGCCGTTGAACGTATTGGTTTGTTGCTGTCAAAGACGGGCACCACCGCCTGAGTGTTTGCCTCGCGGATTTGATCAAAAACGTGTTGGACGATCCGCGCCATGTTCAAGGTCAGCATCACGCGCCGCCTCATTTCGTCTTGATAAAACAGCGGCGGATTGATTTCGAGCATCGGCGAAGTAATAAATTTCTCGACAATCCGGATGACTTGCGCGAGCAGGTTTTGCTTGTTGCCTTTCCACTTGGGATTCATTTGATCGTAAATGTCCCGCGCCACTTCAAACACGATCTTCTGAAATCTGAATCGCTCCGCCAAAGTTTGCAGGTCAATTTCCGTCATCACCGCCAGATTCGGCTTGCCCGCCACAACCGCAGCCAATTCCGCATTTTCGATTTTGTCGGTCGCGTTGAGCACCAGCGGCACGACCTTTTTCAAATCCAATTCCAACTTGGGCCGGTAAACGTGGTCAATGCGGATGATGTTCGGCCAGCTAATCAGGAAACCAACCTTTTCCCGCGCCGGCTCAATCCGGGTTTTCGGCGGCGCAGGGGGCAGCGGGCCGTCCGTGTCGCCTTCGTGGGGCAGAAATGTGAAAGGAACCCCAAAAATGTTGACGTACTCCGGGTCAAACAACTCAACTTCCTGGCCGGACACGGGATGAGACTTTTTCTTCGCTTCATAACTTGTCCTGCGCAGTCCGCGTCCGACCACCTGCTCGCAGAGCAACTGGCTCGAAAACGCCCGCAAACCCATGATGTGCGTCACCGTTTTGGCGTCCCATCCTTCCGAGAGCATCCCGACCGAAATCACGCTCCGAATTTGCTCGCCCGGCTCGCCCACCTTGCCCACCGTGTCCACCGTCCTCCGCAGCAGTTCCGCCTGCTGCGCCTTGGTCAACTTCTTCTGCTTCGGCTCGTTCTCATCCTCACCCACGCCATTCTCCTGTTCAGACTCACCGTCGTCCTCTTTCGCTTCCGCCATTTCAAGCACCTTGGAGTCAATATGCAGGATCAACTCCGGTTTGCAGAGTTCATCAATGAACACCTTTTTCTTGTCGAAAGCATTCTTCACGCGGGCGGCGGTTTCGATGCGATTGGCGACGGTAATCATTACCGGCGGTGTCGGATATCCGAGCTTCTGCCAATCCTGATACGTTGCCAGCCAATCCCTGCCCAAAAGCAGGTAGGCGTTCGTCACCAAGCCAGGCAATGGCTCAAACGCCTCCGCGCTCCGGTTTAAATCATCGCGGACGTGCTCATAAATGTGATAGAGTTGCGACTTGTAATTTTTCGGGTCCGGCATCCCGTCGTCACGCACAACCACACGCGGGGTCTTCACCAGTCCGCCTTCAATCGCGTCGTTCAACCCAAAGTCACTGACAATCCAGCCGAATAACGATTCCTCGGTACTTTGCTTGCCGCTGGGCGAAAACGGCGTCGCCGAAAAATCAAAACACCGCAGAATCCGCCGCGCCTTGTGAATCCGATCCAGCCCGCCCACCCATTTCGTCGCTTCTTCGATCAACGCCCGGTCAATTTTCGCCTTTTTCGACTCTGGGTTGACGCGCCAGGCGTGGTGCGCCTCGTCATTGATGACCAGGATATTGTTCACCTTGGCCATGTCGCCCAGCACTTCCCGCGCGTAAGCCTCGTCACTCTTGGCACCGCGCTTGTCCACACTGTGCTTTTTTCTGAGCTTGTCGTCCGTTTCCCAATTCAGAACGTGCCAGTTGCGAACCACCACCTTCCCCTGCCGCAATTGCTCGCGCAATCCACCAGGCACAATGTCGAACTCGTCATAATAATTGCCCGGCCCGGCGGGAATGAGCACTTGCAACCGGCTTTTGACCGTCAAACCCGGCGCGATGATGAAAATGTGTTTGGAGAAACGGTCATCCTTGGGATACGCGATTTTGTTCAACACTTGCCATGCGATAACCATCGCCATCACCACCGTTTTGCCGCTGCCGGTTGCCATCTTGCAGCAAAGCCGTTGAAATGCCCCGCCATCAGATGGAATGGCGATGCCGACGCGCTCCGAAGCCGGGGCTTCCGTGAGCCAGATAAGCGTTTCCATCGCCTCAAGCTGGCAGAAAAAGAGCCGTGTCCGCTCGTAACGTTCCGAACCGCGCCAGTGTTCCAACAACCGCCGCGTGATGCCGCTCACCCCGGCATAACCGCCCTCGCGCCATGACTTCACGCGGGGACGGATTTGGTTCACCAGTTCAATCGGGATGAACCGCCCCGGATCGTCGAATGCCTTGGAGGATTCCGACGCTATGATGTAACCCGCTGGCCGCCGGCCATCCTTGAGCGAAAACGTTTGCGTCTCCCGGAGATAATGCCAATGATGCTTCGGCTCGGCGTAGGGCGAGTTGACGATGAGATGGGTGATGCCGGAAGCCATTTCAAGCAGCCAATTTCAGTAATTTGCGTTGAAAGTCTTCGGACGCATCAAGGGACGCAACCATCTCACCGCCGACGTTGGAAAGTCGCGCCAGATCGCGGCGCGGGATTTCCTGTTGGTCTGCGAAAATCAGCAAGGAGTCGAAATCCACCTTGGCGCGCAGCCAATGCTCCAGAATGATGGTGACAAGCATGGCCTTGTCCCTCCCGCCGATTCCGAAAAGAAACAACGGCGCTCGCTTGGCCTCAATGCGATAGTCAATTGGATAACTATCAGCATCCGTCTCCCCAACCAGCGTGTAATCCGGCTGAATTTTTTCGGAAGCAACCAGGCCGTAAAGCCGCTCTCTTAAATCCTCATAAAAGGTGCTGGCGACTCGCGCACGGTTGAGAAAGGTTAGGTCGTAGATTCGAGTCAATCCCTGTCCGAACTGAAGCACACCCGCCCCCAGGCTTTCCAGAGCCGCGTCAAAAACAAGCTGGCCATTTTCTTCCCGCATCCCGGCGGTTGCCAAAACTTGGTCAAACAGTCTGCCGCGGGTGCCCTCGTGGAGTTTTCCCAACTCGTTGTCGTAGCTCAGGTGCATGAGGGTGTGGCCAAAGTCCGTTAACCGCACCCCGCCGCCAGGCATTTCCTGTAAATAGACCTGAAACGTATCGCCGTCTGTGAACGTGAATGGAGTTAGAATCTGCAGGTGCCCTTGGCGGGTGTTGCGAATTTGGACCTCCCCGCAAAGTGTTTTGCAGAGTCGTTCCTTCAGCAGATTGACATCGAAGCTCATTGAAATAACTCCGGGTGGTCGGCCTTAGTTTCCAGCCCGCCGATGTTGCAGTCGTCGACGAGTTGGTGCAAAGCGCCGTCACACGTTTGATACTTCGCAGCCTGCGCCGTCGCGAAGCTTTCGGGTTTCAAGTTGGCTTGCAGGTACCGCTCCGTCGTTTCATGAATGTGGCAGACGAAACTGAGCTTTGTCCCTTCGAGGCGGTTCGGATGTTCGTGGCTCGAACCGTTGTAGCGAGCCAAAATCAGGCTTTCCCCGCCAGCGGGCAGCCATTGCAGCCCGCAAGAAAAGTCCTCGATGATAGTCTTGTTCTGGCGCACAAAAAGTCTGAATCGTTCCGTGCCATCGGCGCTCTCCACAACATAATCCCGCTTGTCGTGATTGGCATCCGATACGTTGCGGGCCGTTGGATTTGTCACTCGCTTCGGCATGCGCAATAAATCTTGAATTCGGCTGTCGGTCAACGATTCAAAAGCCATATCAGTTTATCTCCAAAATCTTCAAACTCTCAATCCCCCGGTCGTCCACGATTTTTACCGCCGCGCGGCCGTGTTTGCCGGGAGCGAATGGCAGCGACATGGTGCCGCGATACGCCTCGATCAACGTCTCGTCAATCTCCGCCTTGAGGTTCTTCGCCAATTTTGACCAGCCCTCTTTCTCTCCGGCCATCGGGAAGAACACTTGCCGGGCGAACAGACTCCGGCCGTCGTAATCCGTATCCAGCATCCACATCGCGATTTGCGCCGTGCCGCCGGACACGATTTGCCCCGTTTTCGTGTCGTAATAATCGAAACCCTTTACTTCCACTTCCCAAAGCTCGGTCTTGTCCTTTTTGTCCTTCGGTTTCTGCTTCGACTTGCGGAGCACCACGTCCGGCTGGCCGATGAGCCAGAAACTTTCGTTGCTCGTGCGCTTCTTCTTTAAATCTTCCGTCTGCAAATCCGAGTTCATCTGCGCCTTGAGCGTTGTCACGCCGGGCCAGTTCAACTCGTCAATGTCCTTGGCCGCTTCCGGGTCAAACTGAAAGGCGGCAAACACGATCAATTGCGGACGCGGCACGAGCTTGCGCGCTTCTTCCAAAGCCATTTCGACCTGCTTTTGTTCCAGGGGAGCATGTTCCGGGCCGAACGAAATCACCACCCGCTGCCGGTCTTTCGCAGCCCCTTCCCGCAGCATATCAACGCCGTCGTCATTCACTTTGGTTTCGGCGTCGGCGTGCAACCAGCGCGTGCCGGAGAGCGGTTCGACACGGGAAAAACGGATCATCTGCCCGCCCTTGCCTCGAATCCCGGCGCGGAGCAATTCCGCCCGCCAATCGCTTTGCCGGACAGTTTCGCCGGAGCGGGAAACGGATTCATCCGCCGGCATCGGCGCGGCGGTTTCCTCGCCCGAAATCTCCGCCAGCGATTTCACCATCGGCGCGGGGACGGCTTCCACGGTGAACGGCCCGGTCACGCGGAGTTTGGAATTGTCCACGAACGGCTGGTCGTAAAGCGTCTCCGGGTCGGGCGGTTCGTTGTTGGCGATGCTCTTGAGCGTGACGTGCGGTACGGTCGTGTAACGAAAGCCGCTGTCCACGCCCTCGGCTTGGTGGGCAAGCTGGAAATAATCGAAAACCGCCGTCATCAACCGCTGCTTGGCGAGCGTGAGCGCAACGCGGGACGTATCGCACGTAATCCAGCGGCGTCCCCATTCCTCTGCGATGAAGGCCGTTGTGCCGCTGCCGCATGTAATGTCCAAAACCAAATCTCCTGGGTCGGTAGTCATCACCAAACAGCGTTCGACAACTTTTGTGCTGGTTTCGACCACGTATTTCTTGTCAGAGGCAAACCCGGCAATTCCGGTATCGTCCCAGAGGTTCGTAACTGGGAACACCGGGAAGTCCTCTAAATAACGAACATAATAAATTCCTCCCTCGGTCGCGTCTAATCGCCTCTTGGCTTTGAGTGCCGCCATTCCGGGCTCCCCTGTTTTCCAGTAGCCCCTTTTTGGGCGGTAAGTTTTGCCGTCTAATTCAATGGGGAAATCGCCCGGAGGCCGTTGGCTTGTCAGATTGTCGAGCCTGTAAATTTTTGCTCCTTTTGGGAGTAACGAAATGTCTTGTTTCTCAGTGACGGTGAGGCTGCGTCTCGTTCCGTCCGGTAATTGAACTCGGGTGTAGGCGGACGCACCTTCGCCTCCAAAAGCTTTGTCCTTGTAAAGCTGCCGGTATTTGACGCGATCCTTTTCCTTCGCGTAAAAGAGAAGGTAATCGCTGATTCCAGCAATAAGTTCACTCGATGCGCTTGAAGTTTTCGTGAAGGTGACAAGACCGACAAAATTCTTCGCACCAAAAACTTCATCCATGATTTCCCGGACGTGGTGCAAGTTCTCATCCGAAATTTGAATGAAGACCGATCCGGATTCGTGAAGGAGTTCGCGCGCCAGGAGCAGCCGGTCGCGCAGATAGCTCAAGTAGGAATGCAGGCCGAGTTCCCAGGTGTCGCGAAAGGCTTTGATCGTTTCCGGTTCGGCGGTCAGGTCTTCATCCTTGCCGTCCTTCACGTCGCGCTTGTTGACGAACGGCTGGAAGTTCGAGCCGTATTTGATGCCGTAGGGCGGGTCGAAATAGATCATCTGCACCTGCCCTGCCATAGCCTCCTTTTCCAACAGCGAGTTCATCACCAAGAGGCTGTCGCCCGCGACGAGGCGGTTGCTCCAGTTGTGCGCGTGCTTGTAAAACTCAATCGCTTCCCGCAGCGGCGGATTCTCGGCCTTGGAGTTGAACAGAGACATTTGCTCGTAATCGCTGCCGTTCTTCTTGCGGACGGCTTCCACGATGGAGCGCGGGTCAATCCGCTCGTGAACGTGCAGCGAAACGGTCGGAATCTCAAAGCTCGTCCGCTCCGCCTTGCCCGCCCAAACCAGCGTCGGGTCCAAATGGGGGTCGTAAGCGTAGGTTTTCTTCCCCTCGCCAGCATCGGATTTGGCGTCCACGAGGCCGACGGGCGGATTATTCGCGCGCTTCTTGCCCATGTGATCGTACTGCTCGACCGGACGTTTTTTGCCTGCCGTGGTGTCGTTTCGTCGCGCCATATTTTAGGCCCTTCTGTGGTCCGCCGTGGAATTCGGTCGCGTTGTCTTCATGCGAATGGCCGGGAGATTATCAGCCAAACATTGCATTGGCAAGCAATGGAGCGCGACCGCGCACCACGCCACCTATCCGAAGAAAAAGCGGTGGAAGGCAATCAGCCAGGAAGCGGGCCGCGAGACGCGCCCCGCCGCGACCGGGACGATCGCGCTCCCCATACCTTGCGGTTTTGTGCATGGAGCCATTGAAAACGTCGGGAAACCCTTTCTTGTGACCCTTTATGCGGGCGGCGGCAGGAGGCGGATGTCCACGGCTTCCATGCCGGCGGCACGGATGGACTCCATGCCTAGATCGGTGTCTTCGTAGGCGCGGCAATGCTGCGGCTCAACTCCGAGGCGGCGGGCGGCTTCGAGATAAATGTCGGGCGCGGGTTTTTGGCGGACGACGTCCTGGCTGGTCACCACGGCCTGGAATAAATGGGCAATCCCCAGGTGTTGCAGGGTGTCGTTGACGACGCGCGGCAGGCCGCCGGAGGCGACGGCCATCGGGATTTTGCCGTAGTTTTCGCGCGCAATTTGCGCCACGCGCTCAATGATCTGGACATGCGGGATCAAACGCACGAAGGTCTCTTCCTTCTCTTTGGCCACAGCCTGATAATCCATCTCGCGGCCTTGCTCCTCGGCGAGCATCTTGACAATGTCGCGGGCCGGCACGCCGCCCAGCGAGTAAAAACGGTCCTCGGGGAAATGGAGGCGGTGACGGTCCGTCACTTCTTTCCAGGCGCGCCAGTGCAGCGGCATGCTGTCGGCCAGCGTGCCGTCACAGTCGAAGATCAGAGCTTGCGGGGGCATGGGAGGTCAGAGATTGACGGCGGCCAGGCGTTGTTCCATGTCGTTTGCCATCAAGGGTTCGATGATGCCGTCCAGGTCGCCTTCCAGAAAAGTGGACAGGTTGTAAAGCGTCAGTTCGATGCGATGGTCGGTGACGCGGTTTTGGGAGAAATTGTAGGTGCGGATGCGCTCGTTGCGCTCGCCGCTGCCGACTTGCTCTTTGCGGCGGGCGGCGTATTTGGCGTTTTCTTCGGTGACTTTCAGCTCGAGCAAACGGGAGCGCAGCACGGTCATGGCGGTGGCTTTGTTTTTTTGCTGGGAACGCTCGTCGGCGCAACGCACCATCATGCCGGTGGGCTTGTAAATGATCTGCACGGCCGAGTCCGTAGTGTTGACTCCCTGGCCGCCCTTGCCGGAGGCGCGGCAGACGTTGATTTCCAAATCCTCCGGCCTAATCTCGATGTCCACCTCCTCGGCTTCCGGCAGGACGGCGACGGTGGCGGTGCTGGTGTGGATGCGGCCCTGGGCCTCGGTGGCGGGGACGCGCTGGACGCGATGGACGCCGCTTTCGTATTTGAGGCGCTTGAAAACATCCCGGCCGCTGACGCCAAAAATAATTTCCTTGAATCCCCCCAAATCCGAGGGGCTGCTGTCCATGTTCTCCACCTTCCAACCGCGCCTTTCGGCGTAGCGGGTGTACATGCGGTAGAGATCGGCCCCGAAAAGGGCGGATTCCGATCCGCCCGCGCCGGCGCGAATTTCGATGATGGTGTTGCGCGAATCGGCCGGGTCCGGCGGGGCCAGGCCGAGGTGAATCTTCCGGGCCAGGGCTTTTTCCTCGGCCTGGAGAAGCGCGATTTCTTCGCGGGCCAGTTGGGCCAGTTCGCTGTCGGAGGGTTCGGTTTTGAGCAGCGCGGCGTGGGCGGAGAGGTCGGCCAGGATTTTGAGATAGCGCTCGCCCGCCGAGGTCAGTTCCTTGAGGCGGGCGTATTCGCGCGCCATCTCCTGGGCCTTGGCCGGATGGTCGAAGAGCTTGGGGTCGCTGAGGGCGGCCTCGATTTCGACCTGGCGGCGGGCGGATTTTTCAATGTAGGGGCGCAAATCCATTGTGGGGACAAATAATTGGCGCCGATCGGCCCGTTGGCCGGGGCAAATGTTCAGGTTTTAGCGGCAATGGGGGGGAGGCGCTGGGCGCGAAAAAAGCGACCGCCCGCAGAAGTTGCAACTCTGGCGGGCGGTTGGGCAAAAAGGGGCTACCGTCGCTTCTTTTTCACGTTGGCGGCCTGGGCGGCCTGGGCGGCCTGGGTCTTGATCATGCGCTGTTGGAATTTGTCCACGCGGCCGGCGGTATCGACGAATTTCTGGGTGCCGGTATAGAAGGGATGGCAGGCGTTGCAGATGCCGACCATGATGTGGGGCTTGGTGGAACGGGTTTTGATGACGTTGCCGCAGGCGCAACGAATCTCGGCCTCGACATATTTAGGATGAATATCAGCTCTCATAAAAGCAAGGTTGGACAAACTACCAGCCTTGGCCCGGTCTGCAAGCCTTTTCTCGCCTTTTCTCACCATTTGTTTACGCCGCCACTGAAAAAGAACCGAAAAGGGAACGTGATTAGCTTGACGGCCCGGCGGGCAATCACTAGCGTTCGTAGCCCGATTGGTCGGATTGACCGGTCGGAGTGAAAGGCATTTTGTGAATGTAACGGTAGAAATTCTGGCGCCCTGCAAGAAATTGATGCGAGTGGAGGTGGCACCTGAGAAGGTGGAGGAAACCTTTGCCGAAATCACCCGGGAATATCAGCGCGAGGCCCGGCTGCCTGGCTTTCGTCCGGGCAAGGCCCCCAAGGAGATGGTGGCCAAACGCTTCGAGACGGAAATTCAGGATGAGGTGAAGCGAAAGCTCATTTCCGAGTCGTATCGCAAAGCCATCGCCGAACAGAAGATCACGGTGGTGGTCAGCCCGGATATTGAGGAGATTCAATTCAGCCGAGGGCAGGCGCTCCAATTTGCCGCCACGGTGGAAACCGCGCCGGAATTTCAACTGCCCGAATACAAGGGCCTGCCCGCGCAGCGCGAAGTCGGGGGGGCGACGGCGGCGGACATCGAACACGCGCTGGACCTGTTCCGCCAGCGCCAGGCCACCTTCCTGACGGTGGAGCGGGAGGTCAAGAAAGGGGACGTGGCGGTGGTCAATTACAGCGGGACTTGCGAGGGGAAGCCGATCACCGAAATTGCGCCCACGGCCAGGGGATTGACGGAAAAGAAGGCGTTCTGGATCGAGACGGAGAAGGATTCATTCCTGCCTGGATTCAGCCAGCAGTTGATGGGCGCCAAGGCCGGGGAGAAACGAACCGTCCAGATTGATTTCGCGCCGGATTTCATGATGCCGCAACTGGCGGGCAAGAAAGGGGTCTATGAGGTGGAGGTGACGGAGGTGAAGGAGAAGGTGCTGCCGGAGCTGGACCAGAAATTTGCCGAGTCATGGGGCGCCAAAGACCTGGAGGGGTTGCGCGAAGGGGTGCGGTCGGATTTGCAGAACGAATGGAACCAGACGCAGAGCCGGAAGATCCGCCAGCAAGTCATCCAGGCGCTGCTCAGAAGCGTCCAGTGCGAACTGCCCGAAACGATGGTGACGGAGGAAACGCGCAGCATCGTTTATGGGATTGTGGGCGAGAATCAGCAGCGGGGCATTCCCAAAGAGGCGCTGGACGCGGAAAAGGACAGAATTTACGCCACCGCCAACGCCGTGGCCAAAGAGCGCGTGAAGGCGTCGTTTGTTTTTCAGAAGATTGCCGAAAAAGAGGGGGTGCGGATCGAACAACTGGAAATCGCCAACCGGCTCCAGGCGATGGCGGCGGAGCACAAGATGCCGATTGACAAACTCTACAAGGAACTGGAGAAGAACCACCGCCTGGAAGATGTCTATCGCCAGATTCTCCATGACAAGGTGGTCAACCTGCTGGTGCAGTACGCGAAGATTGAGGACGTGCCGGCGCTGGCGAAGGCGTAATTTGTTCGCGCCGATTTCAGGGGCGCAAAACCTTGAGTCCGGCCACGCGGTCAAAATCGTTGTCCAAGATCAATCGCGATGGCCATTGGTGAACGTCTGGTTGGCCTTTTCACACCCGGCCCGAAGCCGGCGCGCGTCCTCCGGTTGAAAGGGGGTGCGCCGCAACCGTTGGGCCAGTTCCCGGCCGCTGATCCCTGGCTTGGCACGCAACTCCGCCAGCGGTTTTCCGTGTCGTTGCAACGTGGCGGCGCGCCCCGCCACAACCTGATCCAAGATATTTCCCGTATTTCGCGCCAACTCTGTGGCTGTAATCTTCACGTTGGCTAAATTACGCAATTTGCGTATTATTGCAACTGGTTTTGGCCATGAGGTCAATTTGAATGATAATGCCAGACATCCCTACATCTGCTCGGTGGTGGCGATGCCGAGGGCGTCCAGGCCCTGTTGCAGGACGCGGGCGGTGAGGTCGCACAAGGCCAGGCGCGTGGCGCGGGAGTCATCCCCGGCTTTCAACACCGGGCAGTTCTCATAGAAGCGCGCAAAGTCTCCAGCCAGGTCATAAAGGTAGCCGCACAGGAAATTCGGCCGGTACTCCTCCGCCACCGATTCCAAAACCAATCCAAAATCCAGCAGCCGCCGCGCCAAAACGATTTCTTCCCGCGCATCCAGGACAAAGGCGGAGCTGGAGGGGTCCGCCGCCGTCTGGCCGCCCTTGCGGAAAATGCTGCGCACGCGGGTGTAGGCATAGAGCAGATAGGGAGCCGTGTTCCCCTGGAGCGCGAGCATTCTGTCCCAACTGAACACATAATCGCTCTGCCGGTTTTGCGAGAGGTCGGCATATTTGAGCGCGCCCAAGCCGACGACCCGGGCGATTTGCCGGCGTTGTCCGGTGTCCCACTCTGGATTTTTTACCGAGACGACCTGAAAGGCGCGCTCCTCGGCTTCATCGAGCAAATCTTCCAGGCCGACGGTATCGCCGGAGCGCGTTTTGAACGGTTTCCCGTCTTCGCCGAGGATCGAGCCAAACCAGACATGGGCCAGTTTGACGGGCGCTTCGGGATGCCAGCGCCGGAAGACGGCGAAAAGCTGTTTGAAATGAAGCTGCTGCCTGCCGTCGGTGACATAAATGATTTCGTCCGGCGCGCCGCCCCAGGTTCCGCCCTCCAGGCGGAATTGGAGGGTGGCCAGATCGGTGGTGGTGTAGTTGAATCCGCCGTCGCTTTTTTGGACGAGGGCCGGCTGTGCCTTCAGTTCGGGAATGTCGTCGAAAAAGACCGCCACGGCCCCTTCGCTGTCGCGGGCCAGGCCGCGGCGGCGCAAGTCCTCCACCACTGGCTTCAATCGGGAATTGTAATAGCTCTCGCCAAAGGTGTGATCGAATTTCACCCCCAGCCGGCCATAAACCCGGTCAAACTGTTCCTGGGAAAGGGCGATCATCCGCCGCCAGAGGCGCAAATTCTCCTCGTCTCCGCTTTGCAATTTGACCAGTTCCCGGCGCGCGGTTTCCAGGGTTGCGGGGTCCAGTTCGCAGGCGGCGTGGATGAGTTTGTAAAGGCGTTCCATTTCGGCGAGGGGATCGCGGGCCAGGGCGGCGGAATCGAGGCGGGTTTTCCAGCCGAGAATTAATTTTCCAAACTGGGTGCCCCAATCGCCCAGATGATTGTCAGTGATGACGCGATGGCCGAGCAGCCGCGAAACGCGGGCCAGGGAATCGCCCAAAATGGTCGAGCGAATGTGGCCGACGTGCATCGGCTTGGCGGCGTTGGGGGAGCTGAAATCAATGAGGATGGAGCGGGGCCGCGCGGTTTTTTCCACCAGCGCGCGTTCGCCGCGCGCGACGGCCTGCAAGGCCCGGGCGATGGCGGCGGTTTTGAGGCGGAAGTTGAGAAAGCCAGCGCCGGCGATTTCCACCGGCTCGCACCATTCGGCGATGTCCAGCTTGGCGGCGACGTCGGCGGCCAACTGGCGCGGATTGATTTTACGCGCCTTGGCCAGGGCCATGAGGGCGTTGGTCTGATAATCGCCGAAGCGGGGGTCCGGGCAGGGGCGCACCAGCGCCGCGCTGGTGTCCGCGTCCGGCAGGACGGCGGCGAGGGCCTGTCGCAACCTTTGTTCGAGGACTTTATGAAGCACAATAAAAGCTCAAATGGAACCGGCCTGCCGCCGGCCCGGCGAATGCGGCGTTTTTGGAGAAAGCCGCGGCGGGATCAGCGCGCGTCGGAGTATTTCTTGATGATTTGATACATCGCCTCCGCGTCGGGAGCTTGCTCGAGTTCCTGGCGAAATTCCTTGATGTGAAGAAGCTTGGCGATGTTGGCCAGGGTGTGAAGGTGCTTTTGGAACTGGCCTTGGGGCACCAAAAAGAGCATCACCAGATTCACCGGCTGGTTGTCGAGCGCGTCAAAGTTGATGCCCTTGAGGGAACGGCCCAGCGCACCCACCACTTCGGGAATCAGATCGGTCGAGGCGTGAGGGATGCCGATGCCGAAACCGATGCCTGTGCTCATGGAGGACTCGCGTTTCTTGACCACAGCAGTGATGGCCTCGCGGTTCTCCGGCTTGATCTTGCCCGTGGCGATGAGATTGCCGATCAGTTCGTCAATTGCATCCCAGCGGACGGTGGCTTGCATGCTGGGCAGGATATTGCTGGAGCCTAATATGTCGCCAAGGTTCATAAAATCGTGGAAGCATTTCGCCTGAACCGGCGTCACATTTCAAGAGCAAATGTCACTTTTTAACGATTTGACTCCGTGAGTCCGTCCAGCATGGGATGGCGGGCGGGGCGGGGCGCGGGCAAACGTGACCAAGAAAACCGGCCTTGAGGCGAGGCGAAGGGAAGGTCTCCAACGCAGGACGGGGCTTGGCGAGTCCTCCACTGCCGCAGTTGGAGGATCATCCAACAGCCTGCAAAAGACTTAGAGGCTTATATCGCCTGGTCTAAGGCCCGCCGTTAGCACTAAACACACTCCACCAAAGCTGGTTCCTGCCACTGTTCCCGGGTTGAACCGGCACTCCTCCTTGGCGAAGCGACATTTTGGAGAAATTGTTTGAGCCAAGGAACTGCACACCCCCATCGAGCCGCGAGATATTTCCGCCGGTCTTGTTGTGCAGCCGCCCGATTCCTTCCCAGGAGCTTCCGCCATAGGCCCCGGGATAACTGGAGCCGTCATTGAATTCATTGGCGCCTGAGCTGGAGGGTGACTTGTCATCCGGCTCCCAATAAAGGAAGCAGCTCGGACTCCAGACCTGGCTGATCTTGGTGGTCTGTGGCGAGGGGTTGGGGTTGGCAAAACCGCACTCGGCTCCATCCATCACGTAGCTGCAAAGTTTGTTGTTGCGCTGAGAGTAAAAGGTGCTCCTCAGGTCCTTTGGGCACAAATAAGTCTTGGGGTTGCCGATGTTGGGCCACCACGCTGGAGTCTGGCCAGTTGTTCCGCCTGAATAGGCCAGGGGGACATCAGTCTTGTATGGCGCCACCGTTGGGTCTGGAATCGTCCCGCTACAGATATAAAGCCAGCCCACCACATATTTGCCGGTGGCCGGGTCGGTGAACGCGCCGCCGGCGTCCCAGTTGCAAAACGCCATCTTATCTTTATTTTCGCCGGCATACATGATCAGGGACGTTCCCAGTTGCTTTTGGTTGCCGATGCACTGAGTCCTCATCGCTTGATCCTTGGCCGCCGCCAAGGCCGGCAGCAACAAGGCGGCCAGGATGGCGATGATGGCGATGACCACCAGCAATTCAATGAGTGTAAAAGCATCTCCTCGCGCCAGCAATCGCCAGGCTGAGGAGAACCGGGTTCTCTTTTGAGTTTTCATATATGAATAATCTGTTATTACGCCGTCACAGTTCGGATTTCAAGCAGTATCGTTAAAGTTTCAAACCAATTTCCGCCGCAATCTCAAAGGCCATTTTCATCCCACCGGTTGCCGGCCTTCCGCCGCCCAGGCCCGCTCCCGCGCCTTGGCGGAAGTTTTCCCGGCGCCCAGGTCCGCGCCTGTCTCCGCCCTCAACTCTACACGCGGCGTCGGATGCCAAAGTCCGCCATAAAACTTGGATTCATGGGGCGAGACTGCTGATGACACCCCTCCCAGCAGCCCGCTTTATCCAATGGCTAATAATGAAACTTAGAGCCAGTTCAGGATAATGCAAGCTCATACTTCTTTCCAAAAAGGCTTTTCAAATTGCGCTGGTTGGGGCAATACTATGGTCCGTCGGGATCAAAGATGAACGAAGCAAACGCCACCATTACGGCCAATGTCAGGATGCTGCGCCGGGAACGCGGGCCGCGCCGGCACTCGCTGGAACAAATAGAAGGCGCCGGCCTCTCGGCCAAAATCGCCTTGGAGCCCGAGGAGGTGGTGATGGGCCGGGGCTCCGACACCCAGATCCGCCTGGCCTCCAAACGGGCTTCCCGCCACCACGCTTTTTTCCGGGTGCGCGGAACGGATTGTGTGCTGCTGGACAATGACAGTCATAACGGGGTTTATCTCAACGAGGTCAAGATTCACTCCGCCGTCCTGCGCGACGGGGATGTGATTCAAGTGGCGGACAGCGTGTTCGTTTATCACGAAGATTGAGATGGCCGCCTACGTCAAATTCTGGGGGACCCGCGGCTCCATTCCCACGCCGGCCAGTTGGACGCGCGTCTATGGCGGAAACACCTCGTGCGTCGAAGTCCGCTTCGATGACACGATTTTTATCTGCGACGCCGGCTCGGGAATCCGGGAGTTGGGGAAGGACCTTTTGGCGCGCAATCCCCGCCCGAAATGCGTGCATTTGATGATTACCCACACCCATTGGGACCACATCCAGGGCTTTCCGTTTTTTGCGCCGGTCTATACGAAGGCCATGCAGATCAACGTCTATGGGCAGCGCGCCGAGGAGAACAGCCCCTACCGGGTGCTCTCCGGCCAGATGAGTTCGGACTATTTTCCGGTCTCGTTCAAAGACCTCGGCGCGAGCGTTGTCCCCGACCATTTGCAGGAGGGGCGCAAGCGGATTGACGGGGTGGAGGTGCGGAGTTTCCCGCTGAATCATCCGGGCGGGTGCTTCGGTTATTGCTTGGAAAAGGACGGGCGCAAAATTGTCTATGCGACCGACAATGAACTGGAAATCCAGGCGGAGGACCTGTTTCCCGATCTGGAGAACTCCGGCCCCTTGCGGCGCGTGCCGGAGGAATTGATCCAAGTGGCGCAAGACGCCGACTTGCTGGTGACGGACGCGCAGTATGACGAGAAGGGTTACTTGACAAAGAAAACATGGGGGCACTCCTGCTGCTTCTCCGTGACGGATCTGGCGATCCAAGCCCGGGTGAAGAACCTGGCGCTATTCCATCATGACCCGGAAAGCACCGACCTGGAAATTGACGAGAAGGTGGAGACGTGCCGGCTGCGCGCCGCGCGGCACGGGGCGGATTTGAGGATAAGCGCGGCGCGGGAAGGGGTGGAGTTGAAGTTCTGAGGCCGGCCGGGCATTATTCTACTTGACAATAGCCTGTCCCCGGACCAGCCCGGCGGCTTCGCGGAGGAGGGCGCGGGCCACGGCCCACTCGCGCCAGTCCGGGCCGGGATCGCCGCCCTCGGGTCCGGCGGGGCGGGCGCCGGCGAGGCGCTCGCCTTCGGCCAGCCAGGCGCGGGCGTCGCCGGGGCGGTTTAATTGTTGTTGACACATGGCGAGGAGGGCGCGGGACTGGGCTTGGCGGGCCGGGTTGCGCGGGCCGCCGTCCATGGCTGTCGCCGCCCATTCCGCCGCGCCGGCGTAGCGGCCCTGGCGGTACTCCGCCAGTCCCAGGGCCAGTTGACGGTTGGGAAGCACATCGTCATTGGTGGCGGCCCTGGCTGCGGCAAGGGGTGATCCAGCCGCCGCCGGCAGATCGCCGCCGGACCCCGGCGCGAGGAGGAAGACCTTTGCCAGGAGCGGGGAACTGGCCGGATGGTTTGTGCCGCTGGAAGGGGCCAGAAACCGGGCGCAAAGGCGGCGGTAAGCCTCCAACTCGCCGTTTTGGACCAGAAGCGGGGCCAGCGCGGAAAAGGAATCCAGATCGCCCGGTTCCTGGTCCAGCGCTTTGGAGAAATCCATCATGGCGTTTGTCCAATCGCCCTGGCGAGCGCGCCATTCGCCCCGCTGGCGGAGCAACTGGGCGGCCCACGGCTGCTTCTCATCCTCCGGGGTGAATAAAACGGCGGCGGCTTTGAGAGCATCGGACGGCGGCATGATGGCGAGGCGGTCCACGAGGTTGGAGAGGGTCCCGCGCAAATTGCCGGCTTCCGCCAGGGCGGCGGCTTCCGCGGCTTGGGCTTGGAGGCGCAAGGTGGCTTCGGAGACAGCCGTCTGGGTGGCTTCCTGGATTTGGCCGGCTTGGGAAGTGGCTCTGGACTCGGCGGCGTCGGCCTGGGATTGGGAATTTCGGGCTTTTTCTTCCGAAAGGATGGATTTGGCGCGGTCTGCCTGGGCTTGTTGGAGAGCGGCTTCTGCTGCCTGGCGGGCGGCTTGGGCCTCCTTTTGAGAATCCAGGGCGTTTTTCTCGGCGGCTTGGGCCTTGGCGCGGTCCACCTCGGATTGTTCGAGGGCGGCTTCGGCTTCTTCCCGGTCCGCCAGGGCCTCTTCGCGCTCGACTTCGGCTTTTTTGCGGGCGTCTTCGGCGGTGCGGCGGGCGGTGTCGGCGTTTTGGCTGGAGTTTTCAGCGAAATTGAGCGCCTCCTTTTCCTTGAAGACGAACCAAGTGGTGACGCAAAGACCTGCGATCAAGGAGGTGAAAAAGACCGCGCCGACGGCGAAGGCGAGGCGGTTGCGCAGGACCAGCTTTTGGAAACGGTAAAAATGGCTCGGCGGATGGGCCAGGACAGGCTGGTTGGCCAGAAAGCACTGGATCTCCCCGGACAATTTGGCGGCGGTGTCATAGCGGCGGGTCCGGTCTTTCTCCAGGCACTTCATCACCACCCAATCGAGGTCGCCGCGGACGAGACTGATCAGTTTGGGGGCGTCGGTGCCGTGCTGTTTGGCGGTGCTGGTGAGTTCCTCGCCTGTTTGCGTGCCCAGGCGGTGGGAAGGCCGGAGCGGCTCAATATCGCGGATAATGCGGCGCATCTCATCAAATCCGCGCGCCAGCAGGCCCTTGGCCTCAAAGGGGGTGTGGCCTGTCAACAACTCATAGAGCAGCACCCCCAGGCTGTAGATGTCGCTGCGCGCGTCCATCTCCAGACCGCTCGAGTTCGCCTGCTCCGGACTCATGTAGGCCGGCGTCCCGATAAACTGGTCGAGCTGGGTGAGGACGGTTCTGTCGGTCAGTGTTCCCTGGGTGGCCTTGGCGATGCCGAAATCAATGACCTTGCAAACCGGCGCGCCGTCTTGAAGGGTGACGAGGATGTTGGACGGCTTGATGTCGCGGTGAATGACGCCTTTCTGGTGGGCGTGCTCGATGGCGTGGCAGACTTGGATGAAAAGCATCAGGCGCTTGCGGAGCGGAACCTTGTTCTGGTCGCAATACTCGGTGATTCTGATCCCGCGCACCAGTTCCATGACGAAGAAGGGCCGGCCGGTGGCGGTGGCGCCGCCATCAATGACGGTGGCGATGTTGGGATGATCCATCAAGGCCAGGGCATGGCGCTCAGCTTCGAAGCGCGCGACCACTTGCTTGGTGTCCATCCCCAGCTTGGTGATTTTGAGGGCGACGCGCCGTTTGACCGGCTCGCTTTGCTCGGCCAGGTAAACCACGCCAAAGCCGCCCTCGCCGATTTTCTCGAGCAATTTATAGCGGCCGATGCTGTCGCCCGGCGATTCCTCCGGCAACCGGGCCAGAACGCCTCCGCTGACGACGGTGGCGCTGAGGGTTTCGTCGTTGTCGGACGGGGCGGGGGATGGGCTGGGAGGCGGATGAGCCGAGAGGCGCGATTCGACGCGCTGGCGCAGTTGGGGATCGGCGCCGCAGGTGGTGTCGAGGTAGGATTTGCGCTGCCCGGCGGGCAGAAGCAGGGCGGCTGCAAAGACCGCCTCCTCGCGCTGGTCTGTTTGGCTCATCGAATGGAAGGGCGTGTTTATGTCCGGAAGCCCCGAGCCGCCTCGATTGGCACATCCTCATCAATCAGGAATCTCACTCGTCGAGCGGCGCCGTCTGGGCGGCGATCAAAGGATCCAGCTCGCGTTGGTGGTCTTCGTAATAGGCCAGGCATTCATAGACCTGGGCGCGCGTCAACCGTGGAAAGCTGTCCACCAGTTCATTGACCGACGCCCCGGTCTTGGTCATCGCCACCACGTCATGCACTCCAATCCGGGTGCCTTCGACGATGGGAAGGCCGGAGCGCACGCCGACCCTTTGCACAAAGTAACGATAGCTGGTGGCAATCACGCCAGGACTATAGCCGCTGCCGACGAGGCATTCAAGCTCGAATAGGATCGTCGTGTTTTTTCCGAATGCACCAGGATACAAAGCAAGAGATGGCTCGCAGAACAGGAGCGGATGGCCTATCCTCAGCGGGGATATGCTTTTTGACCGAGCATTGGTAAAAGAGAGAGCGGCGGATTTGGCGGCGAAGGGTATTTTTATTGGCGCCTCCTCCTGGAAATACCGGGGCTGGAACGGGATGCTCTACGATGAAGCCCGCTACGTCTGGCGCGGGAAGTTCGCCCAATCCCGCTTCGAGCGAAGTTGCCTGGGCGAATATGCGGAGGTTTTCAAGACGGTGTGCGTGGACGCCGCGTATTACGCCTTCCCCAGCGTCCAATACCTGGAGGGCCTGGCATCACAGGCGCCGGCCGATTTTCAATTCGGGTTCAAGGTGACCGACGAAATCACGGTGAAGAGATTTCCGAACTTGCCGCGTTTTGGACGGCGCGCCGGCCAGGCGAACGAACATTTCCTGAACGCGGAGGTTTTTGAGCGCGGCTTCTTGAAGCCGTGCGAAGCGATCCGCCCTCAGGTCGGCCTGCTCATTTTTGAATTTTCGCGGTTTTATCCGGCGGATTACGAGCAGGGGCGCGATTTCGTTTCCGTTTTGGATTCGTTCCTGACGCAACTCCCCAAGGGCTGGCCCTACGGCATCGAAATGCGAAACCAGCATTGGCTGGAAGCGGAGTATTTTCAATGCCTCGCCCGCCACCACACAACGCACGTGTTTAATTCGTGGACGGAAATGCCTCCGGTGGGCGGGCAAATGGCGCTCCCCGGCAGCCGGACAAACCCGGAGCTTGTGGCGGCAAGATTCCTGCTCAAGCCCGGCCGGAAATACGAGGAGGCCGTGAAATCGTTTCAACCCTACGACAAAACCAAGGAAGTGAATGAAGAGGCCCGGAAAGCGGGCGCAGCCCTGATCGCCGAGGGGAAGACCAGCCCGAAGCGGAAAACCTTCATTTTCGTGAACAACCGCTTGGAAGGGAACGCGCTGGAAACGATCCAGGGGATGCTGGAAATCTCTGCAAAGGCCCTTGACAAGACGGCCTGAATGGGGTTGAATTACAAAAAGTAAACACGGGTATTATCAAACATTAATCCGCGCCAACGAATTATCCATTGATCCATTATGAAATCCATTATTGCCTGCCTTGTCGCTGTGTCGGCCATGCTTGTTTCCGCCCGGGCGGCGGACGTGACCGCGAAGATCACCGATGTTCATATCTGCTGCAAGAGTTGCGTCACCCTGGCGGAGAAGGCGGTCGCGGACATCCCGAACGTCACGGCCAAGGCGGACCAGGAAGAGGGCACAGTGACTCTGACCGGCCCGGATACCGCCAGCGTGCAAAAGGCGGCCGACGCGCTGATCGCCGCCGGTTTTTTTGGCAAGAGCAGCAACGCGGACATCAAGATCAATGCCAGCACGGGCGCAAAAGGGCAGAAGGTGCAAACGCTGGATGTGAGCGGGGTGCATCTTTGCTGCGCCAAATGCGTCAAGGCGGTCAACGCCGTTTGCATGGCGGTGCCCGGCGTCCAGACCAATACCGCGGCCAAAGGAGTGAAGACGTTTCAGGTGACGGGCGATTTTAATGACGCGGACCTCCTGGCCGCTTTGCAGAAGGCCGGGCTGACGGGCAAAGTTGGCGCCGCCAAATAATCCGCCAGCCGCGGGCTTGGGTATTCAATGTGGTCGGTTGACCTTTCCGTAATATGGGTGGCAGGGCAACACCTCGCACCCTTGGTGCGCTTCCTTATGTTGTTCTAACTTCAAGCCGAAACTCGATTTCTTGGGAAAAAGTCACGGCTCGACAGAGTCTCGCCCTACCTTTTTCCGCCGTCGCTGAAACATTACGTCGGTCCGTTCATTTTTATTGCAATATGGGCCGGCTGGGGGCGTATTGATGGATGGGAAATATTGGACCCGGACGCCAAGAGGGCGGATTTTGAACGAGCCGCCGGGAATGACTTTCAAAGCGATGTAAATATATGAAAACAAACGAAATACATGGATATCAGAGAAGAATTGCCGCCACGACCGCTTGTCTGGCCATCGGATGGCTTTGCTGGGGCGGCGGGAGCGTGGGGCGCGCTCAAACGGCGCCGGCCAACCTTTCGCCCGGCTTGCAGGAAGTGGTCAAGCTGACCCAGGCCCACATGTCCGACGACGTCATCACTACTTATGTCAGAAACTCCGGGGCGTCCTACAGTTTGAGCGCGGACGACATCCTTTATCTCAACACGCAGGGCGTGTCGCAAAATGTCATCTCGGCGCTGCTGCAATCCAAGGCGGTCGCGCCCGTTGCGCCGGCTCCGCCCGTTGCGCCCGTCACGCCCAATGTTCCGGCACCCGCGACCCCGGCGCCGCCCATCGCGCCCGGAGGAGCGCCGCCGCCTGGTGAATATGTGCCGCCCGCGCCGCCTCCGCCCGGGTCGGAAATCAGCCTGAATTATTTTCAGGCGCAACTGGCGCCATACGGGAGCTGGGTGGATGTGCCGCCGTACGGTCCGGCATGGAGGCCGGTGGACGCGATGAGCACGCCGGGATGGCGGCCGTATTTCAATCACGGACATTGGGAGTACACGGACGCGGGTTGGTTTTGGCATTCGGAGGATCCATATGGAGACATCGTGTTTCATTATGGCCGGTGGCTGCAGGATTTTCGTTACGGCTGGGTTTGGGTGCCCGGTTATGATTGGGCGCCGGCCTGGGTGGCCTGGAGGCAGGCGGAAGGATTCGCCGGATGGGCGCCGCTGCCGCCGGGGGCCCGCTTCGAAGTGGGAGTTGGGTTGACGTTTCGCGGACGATTTGCGGCGGACCTGGATTTTGGGCTGGCGCCGGACGCATTCGTTTTCGTGGGCTACGATCATTTCTGGGAGCATGATTACCGGGGCTTCCTGGCTCCGCACGAACGGATGGGCGTGCTGTTTCGATCCAGCCTGGTGATCAACAACTACAGTTTTGTGGAAGGCCGTTTTGTGGTTGAGGGCCTGGGCCGGGAACGCATGGTGGCGCTGACCCACCATGAAATCCGGCCGGCCAGCATCGTGATTCGCGATGAGCGAATCGGCCGGGCGCGGGAAGTGGAGAGAACCCGGGGCATCCAACGGGTGCAGGAAATGCGGGGGCGGCCCGGCGGCGAACCTGCCCACAACGCGATCGAAAGAAGGGATGATATCCGGCGGCCCGAGCCGGTTGCTCCCGGGCGGGGCGCCCCCGCGGCCAAAGCGCCGGAGGCCGGAAGCCGGGGAGGAAGCAAGGAGGCAAAGGATGCCAAGGATTCCAAGGACAGCAAAGAGGCGCGGTGAGGCCGGGATGGCGGGGAGAAAGTTTTGCGGTTCAAAGTTGCCGGCGGCGGCGAAGAGGCGCGGCAACTTTGAACTTTGAACTTTGAACTTGGAACCTTAGACTGCGCTCATGCCTCGCAAAGACGCAGCGCAATCGCAGTCGCACGGGATCAATGATGTCATCGGCATTGTGCTCGGGTTGAGCGGTCTTTTGGTCTTGTGCGCGTTGCTTTCCTTCGCCCCAAACGATTCGTCTTCCATCACGACCGCGCCCAACAATCCGCCGAACAATTTGATTGGGCCGGTGGGAGCGCACCTGGCGCTGGGGCTGTTCTGGACCATGGGCGTGGCTGCCTACATGGTTCCGGCGCTGCTGGTGATCTTCGCCCTGGGGTATCTGCTGCAGTTTCTTTCCTACCTGCGGCAACGATGGGTTTGGGGGGCAATCCTGCTGGTCTGCTGCATGGGCCTGGCCAGCATGTTCGAGGAGAACGTGGCCTTGCTCGGATGGTTCCAGCACCGGCTCGATACGCCGGGCGCCGGAGGGTTCATCGGCCAGTTTCTTTACCAGTACGGCTTGCGCTATATCGGCAAGGTCGGAGGCAGCATCTTTCTGGCGGGGCTTTATCTCATCAGCCTCCTCTACTTGACAAATTTCAGGCTCGGCGAATGGTGCCGCCAATGGTGGGCCATCCGCTTTGGCGGCGCGGCGGCGCTGGCGGCGGCGGCCGGGGAAAAGGAACTCGAACGCCGCGCCCGCGAGTTGGAGAAACAGACGCGCAAACTCCAGGAAGAATTGGATAAATCCGGCAGAGGCGCGGCGGCGGGCGCCAGCGGCCTGGGGGCCGACATGCAGCCGGTGCCGGAGCCGACCGTGCGCGATCTGAGCGTCCCGCAGTCCAAGTCCGACTCGCGCCCGAAAAAAGCGAAGGAAGGCGATCTGCCCAAAGAAGCCGCGCCCGCCGAGGAGGGCGAAGTCATTCCGGCCCGTGAAATCGCCGCGGCCACAACCGCAGACATACTGGGCAAACCCGCCGGGAGCATGGCTGCGGCGGCTGATCCGGCCGCAAAGGAAAGCGGGAAACCCCAGCTCGAAGCAAACCCGGCGGCTGTGCCGGAACCCGGCGGCCAGGCCGCAGCCGCCTCCGTTGCCGACGCGGCCGCCGCGGCGCCCGCTTCGCCGCCCCCGCCCAGACCCAAGCCCCCTCCTCGCAAACCCAAGCCGATCGCCGTGGCCGCCGCCCCGAAAATCGGCAACTACGAGTTGCCGCCGCTGGACTTCCTCCTCTACGCCGACACCACGCTCAAGCCGACCGAGACCAAGGAGGAATTGATGGGCAACGCCCGTCTCATGCAGCAGACGCTGGCCCAGTTTGACATCGAAGTATCCCCCGGCGACATCACCAAGGGGCCGACGATCACGCGCTACGAGCTTCATCCCGCGCCGGGGGTGAAATTGGAAAAGATCGTCGCCTTGAGCAACAACATTGCCGCCGCGCTCAAGGCCGAGCGCATCAACATCCTGGCGCCGGTGCCGGGAAAAAGCTCCGTCGGGGTGGAGGTGCCCAACGCTGTCAAGACCAAGGTCATCGTGCGCGACCTCTTCGAGTCCGAGGAATGGCGCACGACCAAGGCCCGCATACCCGTGGCCCTGGGCAAGGACGTTTACGGCCAGCCGATTGTCGCCGACCTGGCGGAAATGCCGCACCTGCTCATCGCCGGCAGCACCGGGTCGGGCAAGTCGGTTTGCATCAACGCCATCATCACATCGCTGCTCTACCGGTTTGCGCCGGACCAATTGCGCTTTGTGATGATTGATCCCAAGGTGGTGGAACTCCAGCAATACAACTCGCTGCCGCATCTGGTGGTGCCGGTGGTGACGGACCCCAAGAAGGTCATCCTCGCCCTGCGCTGGGTGGTGAACGAAATGGAAAAACGCTATCAGATTTTTGCCAAAGTCGGCGTCCGCAACATCCGCTCCTTCAACGAACAGCCCAAACACAAACCGATGCCGCCGTCCGAGCCGGAGCTGCCGCTCCTGGCCAAAAAGGAAAAGATCGAGGCCAGCTCGGACGGGTTCGCCGTGGAACTGGACGAGGAGATTGTGGTGCCGCGGGACGAGGAGATAGTGATTCCCGATCATCTGAGCTACATCGTGGTGATTATTGACGAATTGGCGGACCTGATGCTGGTCGCGCCGGCGGACGTGGAAATGGCCATCGCCCGGATCACGCAGATGGCGCGGGCGGCCGGCATCCATTGCATCGTGGCCACGCAGCGGCCGAGCGTGGACGTGATCACCGGCGTGATCAAGGCGAACATCCCGGCCCGGATCGCCTTTCAAGTGGCGGCCAAGGTGGACTCGCGCACGATTCTGGACGGGATGGGGGCGGACAAGCTGCTGGGCAAGGGGGACATGCTCTACCTGCCGCCCGGCTCGGGCAAGTTGATCCGCATCCAGGGCGCGCTGATCACGGACGGCGAGCTGCAAAGTATTGTTGACTTCATTGCCCGGCAGGGCAAGCCGAGCTACGAGGTGGAGATCCACCAGCAATTGCAGAAGGCCGGCGGCGGCCTGGACGTGGAGGACGGGGGCAGCGGCGAGGACGAAGAGTTGATCCAGCAGTGCATTGAGATCATCCGCAGCGAGCAGAAGGCGAGCGTCTCCCTGATGCAACGGCGATTGCGCCTGGGCTACACCCGCGCCGCGCGCATCATGGATGAGTTGGAACAGCGCGGCATCGTGGGTCCGAACAAAGGGGCCGAGCCGCGCGACATCCTGATTGATTTGGATGGCGGCGGCGCCGACGGCAACCCGGCGACGGGAAGCGGAGAAGGCTTGGCGCCTTAAAGGCAAGGTCGAGAGTCGAGGGGCGAGAGCTTTACGGTAGGGCGAGACTCTGTCGAGCCGTGACATTATCCCGAGAAATCGAGTCACGGCTCGACAGAGTCTCGCCCTACCAACAAAGACAGGGGCGTTACCATCAGACGTATTGCATATTGGATGTGCAGGCGACAGCGACACCATGAAGCCAATTACGATTCTTCGCGGGAAGGCGAAGCTCGGAGACCGAGGGTTTCCGCGCGCCACGCTCGCGTTCTATGGACCCGATGATCAAAAGGCCACCAAGGCGGTGCTCGGCATTTTTCTCCACGAGGGCGACAAGGTGACGATCCACCGCTACTTCAGCCAGGATAAAGATGCCAGGTTCAAGATCGCCATTCAGGAGAGCATTCTCGCGCGGTTGAAGGAGCACGAGGTGCGGTCGCTGATTATGGTGGAAAAGATTTTCGGATGCCCACATGAAGAAGGGATTGATTATCCGGAGGGTGAGGCTTGCCCGCAGTGCCCGTTCTGGAGGGATCGAGACCGTTTCGCCGCACTCGAATGAAGAAGCAAACAATTGGTCCAGAGCGGGATCAGGGGGAGCCGAGGCGCTTGCAGAATTGACGGCGGCGGGCCAGGCGCGGGAGGTTGGCGGAATAGGTTTCCATGGCGATGATTTTGAGCAGGATGATGCTCTGCGGACCGGGATCATGGTCGAATGGCATTTGGCGAGGGTCTCTCTTTTTTTCGCGCCGCAGCTTGAGGGAAAGTATGACTGTGGCCGGGGCGGGCGCGATGAGGGCCGGTTGCCGGGGATAAGACGGAGCCACTATGGCGGGGATTCTAAGTGGCTTGCTCATGGAATCTCAGGTGCCGTTCTCCCGGGTGCAGACGGTGGTGGAGATGATGCCCAGGGTGGTCTTTAAAACGTCCCACTGGACTTTCAAACGGGCGATTTCGTCGCGCAAGGCCTTGTTCTCGGCCCGGAGTTGGGCGACGCCGCGCAGGGGGGGCTTGGCGGCCTTTGGTTCGATGACGGGCGGGTATTTGCGCTTCCAAGTCCGCAGGGCCGTCGGTTTCAGGCCCAACTCGGCGGCAACCTCTTCCAGGCTCTTGCCGCTATTGTGGAAAAAGTGAACGGCGGCGTGTTTAAATGGCTCGTCGTATTGTCTGCGTTGTTCTGTATTTGCTTCCATATCGTGTCTAGGTTGCTGCAATGGATCAGGGTTCGAAGGCGGAACAACCGAAGGAGGAACACCAACGGTGTCAGGAGCCTCAACCTGCCGTTTGCACTTTTAATTGTGCGATTGACTGATGTTTAGCATCTGGCGTGCCAGCGGGGGGAAAATCTCACCTTTGGGAGTGCCGGAATCTAACTATACGCAAGTGCTACGAACTGAACGGGTTGCGATTTGTGGGAGCGGGGGATAGCCGGGGCGCAAAAACGGGCGCCGCCAACACGTAAACCCAACCGACCAAAAAGTGGACAGTTTGAAAAAAACCGAGTCCAAATACATCCACTGTCTGCCGGCCGTAAAGCAGAACGCCCAGAGCCAGGAGGAGGGCGCCCGGCAGCAGGGCCGCCGAGGCCAGCCGCCAGGCCCCCGGCCAGGAGAGTTGGCGATCGCAAAACCAGGCGACGAATTTTGCCGCCGGCGCGTAAATCACGGCCAGCAAAGCCCAGATGGGCAGCAGCAGGAGAACGACGGCGATTCCCGCCCCGGCCAGAACAATCGGCTGCCAAGCCCCCCACAGAGGTTCCAGGTGCGAGCGGCTCAAATCAAGGGTGGAACTTCTATTGTAGTCAAATTCCAGGGAACCAAGGGCGGAGCTGAGAAGAGAAGAAACCTGGACATAGGGGAGGAGCAGTGCGATCTGCACGTCCGCGCTGTGGTCAAGCTGCGGGTCCTGGCTGGCGGTGACGGAGATGGATAGGAACTTGGTTTCAGAAACCTGGTCGTCGGGGATTCCAGCCAGGCCCCCATTTGTGATGCAGGCGCTGGCGGGCAGCTTTTGGATAGCTTGGGTGATGACGGGAGAATAACAACGCCCCAAAAACCAGACGACGCTGGCCGCGCAGAGGGCGGCAACGGCCACTTGCGCCAGGAATAACCGGCCCCACGACGCCCGCGCAAACGCCGCCACGCCGCCGAAGGTGAACGGCTGCCAGGCCATCGGCGGGACGGGCGGAGCCGCCGGGACGGGTGGGGACGCTGGCTTTTCCGCTTCTTGGCTCACAATGCCGGAAAATAAAGGTTTGGCGGCTTTTATACGGCCGAGCCGCTCCAGTGCAATTTTTGCCGCACGGTGTCGAAAAATGACCAGCCGCCAAGATGGAGCAGGTTGACGGTGCGGCGGCTGCGGCGAATGATGATGACGTCGCCAGCCCCGAGGGTCGCGTGCTTCTGGCCGTCCGCAGCCAGGATAATTTCCAAATTCTCACTGAGGACTTTGACACGGACGGTGGCGTTCAAGCTGACGATGACCGAGCGGTTGGAGAGGGCGTGCGGGCAGATCGGGGTGATGGCAAAGACGTTGGCCGCCGGACTGACAATCGGCCCGCCAGCGGAGAGGGAATAGGCGGTGGAACCGGCGGGCGAACTGACAATCAGGCCGTCGCCACGATAGCGGGTGAGCGCTTCGCCGTTGACGCTGACGTCCAGTTCAATGATGCGGGAGACGGCGCCGTGGCTGATGACGATGTCATTGAGCGCGACGGCTTCGATGGTTTTTCCCCGGCAGAGGACGCTGGCGGCAAGGAGGGGGAGCGGTTCGATGGTAAAATCCCCATCCCAGACTTTTTGCAGGGCGGCGGGAAGGTGATCGGAGGAAATGGCCGTGAGGAAACCAAGACGGCCCACATTGATGCCGAGGAGAGGGGTGCGGAAGCCGTCGCCTTCCCGCACCGCCCCCAACATCGTGCCGTCGCCGCCGAAAACCAGGAGGAGGTCAACCTGGCGGGCGAGCGCGGCGGCATTGGGAAAGGCTGGGCATTTCAGGCCGGCGAAGCGGGCGGCGCATTCCTCCATGGCGGCGAAGCGGCCGCTCCGGGTGATGAGAGCGAGCGCGCGCTTGACGGCGGCGCGGCTGGCCGATTTTGCGCAGTTGGCGAGCAGGCCGACGCGGCGGATTTTTTCAGGATGTTTTTTCAAGCAAGACCAGGAATTCTTTGTTGCCGGCCGGGCCGAGCAGGGGAGATTCGGTTTCTCCCCGCCAGAGAAGGCCGAGGTTCAGGGCGACAAATTCCCGCAGCTCCCGCAGGACGCGGGCGTGAATGGCGGGGTCGGTGATGACGCCGGCCCCGCGGTCGGCTTCGGCTCTCCCGGCTTCAAATTGGGGTTTCACCAGGGCGAGAATTTTACCCGAAGGGCGCAGCAATGCAACGGCGGCGGGGAAAATCTTGCGCAACGAAATGAAGGAGCAATCGGCCACCACCAAGTCGGCCCCGTCGAAAGGCTGGGGAAAGCTATGCCGCGTCAGGGCGCGGGCGTTGGTTTTTTCCAGGACGACGACGCGCGGGTCCTGGCGGAGTTTCCAGGCAAGCTGGCCGCGGCCGACATCCACGGCGAAGACTTTGGCGGCGCCGCGCTGAAGGAGGCAATCGGTGAATCCGCCGGTGGAGGCGCCGAGATCCACGGCGATCCAGCCGAGCGGGGCGATCTGGAAATGGCCCAGGGCGTGTTCGAGTTTGAAGCCGCCGCGGCTGACAAAGCGTTCCGGCTCGGTGAGAGCCAGGTTGTCTTGGGGCTGGACGAGGTCGCTGGTTTTTTTGGCCTGATGGCCGCGAAGGAGAACCTGGCCGGCGAGGACGGCGCGGCGTGCTTTTTCGCGGGTGAGACAAAGTCCGCGCTGGACCAAGGCTTGGTCCAGCCTGAGTCTTCCACTTGGCTTGACAGTATTTTGCGGGTCATTCACACGCAATTAGGCGGGAGCGGCGGAGTTGGCATTCATAAGGATTTTGCCAGCGGCAGGAGGTCGTCAAAATGTTTGTCGCAGTGATCCAATTCCAGATGGTGACTCGCGGCGCAAGCGGCAATGACGATGTCGCTGATCGGAGCCGTGATTCCCTTCTCCCGGCAACGCAGGGCGAGCTTGGAGGCAAGACGCCAAACGGCGGAGTCCACTGGAATGCGGGTGATCTCGTTTTCCATTTCCGTCAATTCGCGCTTTTCCTTTGCGCCCCGGACGCCATGCCATAGTTCGACCAAGGTGATGTCGCACCACGCCGCTTCGCCGCTCAAAACGAGGAGTTCAATCCGGTCGCCCGCTTCAGATTCGCGGCCGCGCAGGTATTCCACCCAACTGGAGGTATCCACCAGCTTCATCGGGCTTTGGGCAGATCGGCGGCGCGCATGGCCTTGAGGTCGGCTTGAGTCATGAAATCCCGGAACTGTCCGCGCACGCGGGCGTTGAGCTTTTCCAGCCGTTTGAGGCGGTTGAACTGTCCGACGGCGGTGACGACGGCCTGGCGTTTGGTTTTCGCGCCGGTGAATTTCATGGCTTCATCCAACAAATTGTCTGGAATATCAATTGTCGTTTTCATGCTTCCAAAATACTTTGAATTGGATTCCTGTCAATGGCCGTTTGGAATCCTAACCCACCACGAATAATGGCTCAGGGCGGACTTGCCGTCCCGCGCCGGAGAGGCTCAGGTGGCTTTTTGGTGAACGCGGCGCTCGACATCGCGGAAGGTGTTGAGGAAGAGATTATTTTCGGCAATCGTCTTCTGCATCAATTGGCCGAGCATGGGCAGTTCGGTGTAGTTGATGACGCAATGGACGCTCTGGGCGAAGGCCTGGAGGGTGTTGAGCGTTTCAAAGGCGCCGCCGATGAGGAAGATGTTGGCGTAGCGGCGCTGGGCCATGGGCAGGCTTTGCAGAAGGAGGAGGCTGGGGTTGTCCTCCAGCGGGTTGCCGGCGAAAATGTCCTCAATGATAACGACCTGGTAGTTGATCTGGTTGTAGCGCGTCTCAAACTGGATGTGGCTCTCGACGGTATGGACTTTGTAACCCAGTTCCACCAAAGTGGCTTTGGCGGTGGCCAGGGCCTCCGGCGTGCTGACGGCCAGCAAGGCGGGGAGGTCGTTCGGCCCGATGAAATCAAATTCTTCGCTCATGTCAGGTCTTGAGTTTGAAGGAGGCGGGAAGCGAGGGGACGGCGGGCCGGGTGGGGGTTTCGCGCTTCATTTGCAGGTCGGAGGTGGTGGTGGACTCGCCGCGGAGCTTTTTGATTTTGTCAATATTGCGGGAAACGACGCCGCGTTTGGTGCAGTAGAGCAGGGCGCTTTCCTCGGAAATGAGGTTTTGTTCGTAGGCTTCCAGGCAGGCTTGGTCGAAGTTGCGCCAGCCGAAGGTGTGGCTGGCTTCGATAATTTCGTAGAAGCTCTTGCCCTCGCTTTCGCCGTGGATAATGGTGTCCTTGGTGCGGAGGGTGGCGCCCATCATTTCGAGCAAGGCGTAGCGGCCGCCGCCGACCTTGGGGGCGAGGCGCTGGCTGATGATCCAGCGCAAAGTGTCGGAAAGGCGGACGCGGATTTGCTCCTGCTCCTCGGGATCGAACATGCCGAGAATGCGGTTGATGGTCTGGCCGGCGTCAATGGTGTGGAGGGTGCTCATGACCAGGTGGCCGGTTTCGGCGGCGCTGAGGCCGATTTCCACCGTTTCGCGATCGCGCATTTCGCCGACGAGCACGACCTTGGGGGCCTGGCGCAGGGCGGCGCGGAGGCCGGTGGCGAAGCTGCTGAAATCGCTGCCCATTTCCCGCTGGTTGAAGGTGGATTTTTTCTGCGGATGAACAAATTCCACGGGGTCTTCCAGGGTGATGACGTGAACGGATTTGGTTTCGTTGATTTCGTTGAGGAGGGCGGCCAGGGTGGTGGATTTGCCGGAGCCGGTGGCGCCGGTGACCAGGACGAGGCCGGTTTTTTCCTTGGCCACCTCGTTAAAAAGGGGCGGCAGCTTCAACTGCGCGAGGGTGGGGATGCTGGTGTTGAGTTTGCGCAGGACGATGGCGAATTTGCCGCGCTGGGAGAAGATGTTGACGCGGAACCGCGCCTCGTTGCCCAGGCTGTAGGCGGAGTCGCAAGAACCGCTGCGGATCAAATCCTCGGTCAGGCGGGGGTTGCCATTGATCAAATTCAACGCGATCATTTCGGTTTGATAGGGCGTGAGTTTCTCGATGGGGGGATAGAAGCTGACCGGGATGAGTTCGCCGGCCTGCTCGATTTGCAGCGGCTTGTCCACGGTGAAGTTCAGGTCGGAGACGTCCCGGCGGCGGCGGATGACCGTTTCGGTCTGCCGATCCAGGCCCAGCATCATCGCCAGAATATAATCCAGTTCACTGCGCCGCATAAAAATCCAATTTAAGGCCGGTCCTCTCCCAAAGGCAAGTTTTGGGCGAGCTTTCCAGCCGGTTTACATTTCGTCCTCATCGGGCGGGTTGGTGAGGAAGGGGCGGAATTTTTTCTTGTCGATGCATTTTTCGTAAGCTTCCTCCGGGGAAATGCGTTTCATCTTCAGATGGTCCATGATGGAATCGTCCAGGGGCATGTTGCCGTATTTTTTGCCGACCTGGATCATGCCGGGAATCTGGTGGGTTTTGCCTTCGCGCACCATGTTGGCCACGGCGGTGTTGAAGACCAGAATCTCCAGGGCGGCCACGCGCCCCTTCTTGTCCACGCGCTTGAAGAGGTTCTGGGCGACGACGCCTTTGATGGATTCGGACAGGGTGGCGCGGATTTTGTTCTGCTGATCGGCCGGGAAGACGTCAATGATGCGGTCCACCGTTTTGGCGGCGCTCTGGGTGTGCAAAGTGCCGAAAACCAGGTGCCCGGTGCTGGCGGCGGTCAGGGCCAGTTCGATGGTTTCCAAGTCGCGCAATTCGCCCACCAGGATGATGTCCGGGTCCTCGCGCAAGGCGCCGCGCAAGGCGCTGGCAAAGGACTTGGTATGCACGCCCACTTCCCGGTGGTTGACCAGGCAGTTTTTGCTCTCGTGGACGAATTCGATGGGGTCCTCGACGGTGATGATGTGGTCGCGGCGGTTCTTATTGCAGTAATCCACCATGGCCGCCAGGGTGGTGGACTTGCCCGAGCCGGTGGGGCCGGTGACGACCACCAGGCCCTTGTTCAACATGCCGAATTTTTTCAACACCGGCGGCAGGGGCGCGCCGACTTTTTCAAAGTCCTCGAACGAGAGCACGGTGCTGGGAATCTGGCGGAAGACGGCGGCGACGCCGTTTTTTTGGGAGAAGAAATTGGCGCGGAAACGCGAAACGCCGGTGATTTCATAACCAAAGTCAACGTCGCCGGTTTCTTCGAAGGTTTTGATCTTGTACTCCGGCGCGATTTCGTAGAGCATGACCTTGAGCATGTCGTCCTGCAACGGGGGGGAATCCACCCGCGTCAGTTCGCCGTTGATGCGGAGGATGGGGGGGTTGCCGGAGGAGAGGTGCAGGTCCGAGGCTTTCTCGCTGAACATTAAATTGAATAACGCGTCAATCTGGGCCATATAGGTGTTCGTCAGTTTTCCGTCTGGTTGGGCAAATCTTTACCATAATTTGTGCGCACTGCAAGCCAAAGCCGATGAATTCGCCGGCGTTTCTCATCCGGGAGGAAATCCGGCGGAGCGGGCCGGTTTCCTTCGCCCGGTTCATGGAGTTGGCGCTCTACGCGCCGGGCTGCGGTTATTACGAGCGCCCGCGGGAAATTGGACGCCGGGGGGATTTTTTCACCAGCGTCAGCGTCGGGCCGGTCTTTGGCGAGTTGCTGGCGTTCCAATTTGCGCAATGGCTGGAGAAGATCACCCCGCCGCCCCCGCCGGCAAAGCTGCAAATCGTCGAAGCCGGCGCGCACAACGGGCAGTTGGCGCTGGATCTTCTGGGCTGGCTGCGCCAACGCCGGCCCGCGCTTTTCGAGCGTCTTGAATACTGCCTGATCGAGCCGTCCCCCATCCGCCGCGCCTGGCAGGAAAAGATCATGGGAGCCGGGTTTCCCAACGTGAGATGGGTCGCCAACATCGGTGAGTTGGGTCCGCGCCGCGTGCGGGGAATCATTTTTTCAAACGAATTGCTCGACGCCATGCCCGCGCACCGGCTCTGCTGGGACGTCGCCGGGCAAGGGTGGATGGAATGCCGCGTGGATTGGGAAGGAAACAGCTTCGCGTGGCAAAAGTCGCGGCCGCCGCCAGATTTGGCTACGCTTCTGCCGGTCATTCCCGCCGAATTGGCGGCGATGTTGCCCGACGGCTTTGTCATCGAGGTGTCTCCCTCGGCCCTCCAATGGTGGACCGGCGCCGCCGGGAGCCTGGAAAGCGGCAAGCTCATGACCTTGGACTACGGTCTTGACGCCGGCGAATGGCTTCGCCCCGAGCGCGCCGCCGGGACCTTCCGCGCCTACACCGGCCACCGGATTTCCGAAAACATCCTGGCCAGCCCCGGCGAGCAGGACCTGACCGCGCACGTGAATTTCCCCGCCGTGCGCGAAGCCGGGGAGCGGGCCGGGTTGCAGACGGAGGAATTTGTCCGCCAATCAAAATTCCTGACCGACATTTTCCGGCGCACGCAAGCCACCCCGGAGGGTTTTGGAGAATGGAACCCGGCCCGCGTGAAACAATTTCAAACGCTGACCCATCCCGCCCATCTCGGCCATCGTTTCCGCGCGCTGCTCCAATCGCGTTGAAAAGCATTCTTTGGGGGCGGAATTTGAGATTGATTTTTTCCTTTTGTTTTTGGGGGTTTGAGGTTTCATGTCGGCGTTGCGGGATGCCTTCGGCCCGGAGGGGAACGTCCGGTTTCTGAACGGCAGGAGGGCGGGGGGCTTGACACATTGAACATTGAACTTTAGACGCGCATGGTTCGCCTAAAAGACATCGCCGCCCAGGCGGGCGTCTCCGTCATGACCGTTTCCAAGGCGTTGCGTGGCGCCAGCGACATCGCCCCACAGACCAAAACCCGCCTCAAGCTGCTGGCCCAGCAGATGGGTTACATGCCTGATTCCATGGCCCAGGGCCTGCGCAACCGCACCACCAAACTGCTCGGCCTGGTCCTGTCCAGCCTGGCCAATCCCATTTTTGCCCGCACCGTCGCCGCCATCGAAGAGGGCGCGCGCGAAATGGGCTGCGATCTCATCGTGGCCCACACCCTCAATCTTCCCGAGCGCGAGGAAGCCTGCATCCGCCGGCTCCTGTCGCGGCGCGTGGACGGGCTGTTTATCTTTCCGGTGTACCGGCTTGCGCCCACCGCCCCCATCTACGAGGACCTGGCGCAACGCGGCGTGCCCACCGTCATCCTGGGCCACCGCGCGCCGTTTTGCGCCGGTTTCCACAACGTGGAAGGCGACGATCTGCAAGGCAGCACGCTGATCACGCGGCATTTGCTGGGATTGGGGCACAAAAAAATCGCGTTTCTTTGCGGCCCGATCAGTGCGCCCTGGGCGCAGGAACGGCTGGAAGGCTATCGCCGGGCCTTGCGGGAAGCCCAGTTGGAGCCGGAGGACCGGCTTCTTTTCAACGCCGGAGCCACCATTGAAGAAGGGGAGAAAGCCGGGCTGCAAATGCTGCACGAGGCCCCGATGGTCACTGCCGCGCAATGCGCGAACGATTTGGTGGCCGTCGGCGCCGCCAACGTTTTTCTCAATCAAGGACTCCATATTCCCCAGGATCTTTCCGTGGCCGGATTTGGAAACATTCTTGTCAGCGAATACTTCCGCGTGCCGCTGACCACCGTGCGCCAGCCCAAATTGCGCCTGGGTGTGGCCGCCGTGGAAATGATGCAAAAGCTCCTGCGCGGCGAGCGAGCCGAGGCGAGGCGCCTGCCCGCCGAAATTGTGCTCCGCGCCAGCACCGGCCCGCCCAAAACGCCCGCCCCCGGTTAGGAGGCGGTTATTTCAAGCCAGGAATTCCAGGGGCATCATTTCCAGTTGACGGCGTGCATGTCGCCAGACTCGGCAAAGGCGATGTGCATGGCGAAAGCCGCGCGCAGAGTCTGCGGGGAGTGCCCGTCTCCGGCCATCGCCACGTAGTCGCTCAGGATGGATCGGTAATCGGGATGGGCGCAGTTTTCGATGATGGTTTTGGCCCGCTCCGCCGGACACTTGCCGCGCAAATCGGCGATGCCTTGTTCAGTGATGATGACCTGGACGGAGTGTTCGCTGCTGTCCAGGTGGCTGACCAGAGGAACGATGGTGCTGATCTTCCCGTCTTTGGCGGTGGAGGGGCAGGTGAAGATGCAGAGGAAAGCGTTGCGGGCAAAGTCGCCGGAGCCGCCGATGCCGTTCATCATGTTGCGGCCGAGCACGTGAGTGCTGTTGACGTTGCCGGTGATGTCCACCTCGATGGCGGTGTTGATGGAGAGGATTCCGAGGCGGCGGATGATTTCCGGGCTGTTGGTGATTTCCTGCGGGCGAAGGAGCAGCCTGGAACGGAAGAATTCGAGATTTTGGTAGATCTCCCGCATGATGGGATTGCTGACCGTGAGCGAACAGCCGCTGGCGAAGCGGACTTTGTTGTTCTGGATCAGCGCAATCACAGCGTCCTGGATCACCTCGGTGTACACGTCAAACCTTGGAATTTTCGGGTGCTCGCCCATCCCCTTGAGCACGGCATTGGCGGTGTCGCCCACCCCGGACTGGATGGGCAGGAAGCTGGCGGGGATCAGCCCGCGATGCAGTTCGGAGGCGAGGAAATTGGCGACATTTTCTCCGATGCGCGCGGTGGTTTCGCCGATGGCGCTGAAGGAACCGGTTTCATCGGGCAGATCGGTTTGGACGATGCCGGCGATTTTCTTTGGATCCACTTTTACAGTGGCCGCGCCGATGCGGTCGTCGGGGTGAAGGATGGGCAGAGGTTTGCGATGAGGCGGGTCGGCGGGTTCGTAGATGTCGTGGAAGCCGCGCAGCGCCTGGGGGTGAAAACGGTTCAATTCAATCAGGATTTTGTCCGCCACCCGACAAAAGGTGGGGGAGGAGCCGACCGCCGACGAAAGGGTAATTTCGCCCGAATCGGTGACATCGCAGGCTTCGATCACGGCCCAGTGGACCGGGCCGAGAAAGCCATAGCGAACGGCTTGCGGCAACTGCGACAGATGCATGTCGAAGAACTTGGTCCGCCCCTGGTTGATGCTTTTGCGCAAGTCAGGATCGTTTTGGTAGGGCGTGCGGAAAAGCATCGCATCGGCTCGGGCCAGCGCTCCATCCACCGAATGGCCGGTGGAAGCGCCGGTGATGACGCCAATGCGAAATGGCTGGCCGGCGGCATGCGTCTTCGCCGCCCGGGCGGCAATGGCCTTGGGGATTTCTTTGGGGTTGCCGGCGGGCGTGAAGCCGCTGAAAGCCACGGTTTGGCCGTTTTGAATCTGCGCGGCGGCCTCGTCGGCGGCAAGGCGTGGAATGGAATTGTGCATGACAGGATTAGGCGATTCGGGCCAGAATTTGACCTTCCGTCACCGCGTCGCCGACGGCTGCCAGGACTTCCGCCACTTTTCCCGCCTTGGGCGCGAGGACAAAGGTGTTCATTTTCATGGTTTCGACGATGAGCAATTGCTGGCCTTGCTGGACTTCCTGGCCGGGCATGACATTCACAGCGACGACCCGGCCCATCAGCGGACTGGGCACCTCTCCAGGAGCGGCGGCGGTTTTTGCGATGGGCGCGGGCGGTGGAGGGGCGGCGGGAGCGCTCACCGGCGGCGGCGGCGCGGCGGCGGCAGCCCCGGGTTCATCGGGGATTTCGACAGTCACATCATAAGATTTGCCATCCACCGTTACGCGGAGTTTTTTGATCATAGCTCTTCTCAGGGAAAATGGTTATCGGACCCTGTGGGACATGAACTGTTCGACGCGGCCTTCCAGCGCCCAGGCACTCATGGCCGGGGTGTGCGCCGCCTGATGGACGGAGACAACCCGGTAAGGCCGGCCAATGGCCACCTCGATCGCCGCCGCGATGACCGCCAGTATCTCCGGCCGCATCGGCTCCACTGCCGGCGCAGACTTCGCCGCCGGCGCGGTTTTCGGCGGGGTCGCAACGGGGGCGACGACCAGCGGAGGGGCCGGCGCGGGCTGCTTTTTGCGGGAGGCCCAGAGGTGGTAAAGCGTCACCACCAATAGTGAGATGGCAACCTGGGTTAGAATGGTGGAGAGAGACATGGCGGTTTAGAGCGGAATGGTCCCGTGTTTCTTGGGGGGACGAGATTCGCGCTTGGTCAGGGTGTTGCGCAGCGCCATGGAAATCCTGGCGCGGGTTTCGGAAGGGGCGATCACGTCGGTGATCATCGCTTTTCTGGCGGCTTGGTAGGGGGAACAGAATTGGTCGCGGTATTCGGCCACCAGTTCGGCTTCTTTGGCTTTGGGGTCTTTGGCGGCGGCGATTTCGCGCTTGTAAAGAATTTTAACCGCGCCGTCCGCGCCCATGACGGCGATTTCGGCGGTGGGCCAAGCGAACACAAAATCCGCCCCCATATCGGAGCTGCACATGGCCAGATAGGCGCCGCCATAAGCTTTGCGGAGAATGACCGTGATTTTCGGCACCGTGGCGGACGCGTAGGCAAAAAGCATTTTTGCCCCATGACGGATAATGCCGCCGCGCTCCTGTTGAATTCCCGGCATGAAACCGGGGATGTCCACCAGCGTGACCAGCGGGATGTTGAAAACATTGCAAAAGCGAATGAAGCGCGCGCCTTTGTCGGACGAATCAATGTCGAGCGTGCCGGCTTTGACGCCGGGGTTGTTGGCCACGATGCCCACGACCATCCCCTGAATGCGCGCAAATCCAATGACCAGATTGCGCGCCCATTCGGCGTGGACTTCGAGCAGATCGCCGCCGTCCACCAGACGGCCAATGACTTTGTGGATGTCCAGGGCGTCTTTGGCGGATTCGGGCAGCAGGCCGTCCATGGCCGGATCGGCGCTCAAATCCATCTGCTTGGCGGGCTGGTGAGGCGGATCGAGCAGGTTGTTGGACGGGAGAAAGCTGAGCAGGCGCCGGGCAATTTGAATGGCGTGCGCGTCGTTGTCGGCGACAAAATGAATGTTGCCGCTGACGCTGGCGTTGACGGCGGCGCTGCCGATTTCGTCCATGGTGCATTTCTGGCCCGTGACCGCCTGAATGACTTCCGGCCCGCAGATGAACATGTTGGCGCTGCCTCTGACCATGATGAGAAAATCCATCAACGCCGGCGAATAAGCCGCGCCCCCGGCGCAAGGTCCGGCAATGATGGCGATCTGAGGCACGACCCCGGAAAGCAGGACGTTGCGAAAAAACACCTGGCCGTAGGCGGAGAGAGAGGCGATGCCTTCCTGGATGCGCGCGCCGCCCGAATCATTAATGCCGACCATGGGGCAGCCGGTCTTGAGGGCGTAATCCATCAGGTCGCAGATTTTCTTGGAGTGAATGCGTCCCAGCGCCCCGCCGCCGACGGTAAAATCCTGGCTGAAGGCGGCCACGACGCGGCCATCCACGGTGCCGATGCCGGTGATCACGCCGTCGCCGGGCATGGACTTTTCCTCCATGCCGAAGTTGTGGCAATCGTGCTCGGCATGAAGGCCGGATTCCTGGAAGGTGCCGGGTTGAAGAAGTTCCTCGATCCGATCTCGCGCGGTCATCAAGCCCTTTTTGCGGCGGGCGGCCAGTTTGTCCTGACCCCCGCCCGCGCGGGCGGCGGCGCGCCGTTTTTCGAGGTCATCTAATAATGTTTTAGAGATAGCCATAGGGAGTGGTTAGTGGTGAGGGTCCACTGTTTTGGGCATGCACAGCTCGGTGAGCACGCCAAAGGTTGATTTGGGATGGAGAAAGGCGACCAGCTTGCCGCCCGCGCCGTCGAAAGGTATTTCGTGAATCAGCTTCACGCCGGCGCCGGAGGCCTGACGGAGCTGGCTTTGGACATCATCCGTGGCGAAGGCAATGTGATGGATGCCGCCGGCGGGATTTTTCTCCAGGAATTTGGCAATGGGACTTTCCGGGCTGGTTGGCTCGAGGAGTTCGAGGTGAACTCCGCCCACGGAAAAGAACGCGGTGCGGACTTTTTGCGAGGGGACTTCTTCGCGCCCGTCACATTTCAAGCCGAGCGCCTTTTCATAGTAAGGCACGGCTTGATCCAGGGATGGGACAGCGATTCCGAGATGGTCAATTTTTGTGATCATAATTTGAGTTCTCCGGGCCGCCGTCGAAGTCCGCCAACAGGGCGTCGGCGGCGGAAACGGCGGTGATTTCCCCGCGGAGCAAGGATTGCCGAAGTCCGGGTAAGCGGGCCAGAACACGGGGGTGGTGTTCAAAACGGCGTTGCAGTTCGTCCCGAATCAAATCCGTGAGCCAGTCCACGGCTTGTTGTTGACGGCGTTGGGCGATGACGCCTTTTGGCTCCAACTCGCGGAAAAATCGCTCCATGCGCTGCCAGGCTTCGGGAATGCCCTCGCCGGTCCGGGCCGAACAGAGGGCGGCCTCGGTCTTCCAGCCGGGGGTGGCCGGTTGCAGGCAGGAAAGAGCGGCCTGTTGCTCGAAGCGGGCTTGTTCGGCGCGTTGCCGATTATCGCCATCCGCTTTGTTGACAAGAACGTCATCGGCCATTTCGATAATGCCTCTTTTGATGCCCTGCAATTCGTCTCCGGCGCCGGGCAGCACCAGCAACAAAAAATAGTCCACCATCGAGCGCAGGGCAACCTCGCTCTGCCCCACGCCCACGCTTTCGACCAGGACCAGATCAAAACCGGCGGCTTCGCACAGGAGCATCGTTTCGCGCGTGCGACGGGCCACGCCGCCAATGCTGTCCCCGGCGGGGGATGGGCGGATGAAGGCCCGGGGTTGTCGGCTGAGATTTTCCATGCGGGTTTTGTCGCCCAGGATGCTGCCGCCGGAACGTTTGCTGGTGGGATCAATGGTCAGGACGGCCACCGAATGGCCCTGGTGAATGAGGTGACATCCGAAAGCTTCGATGAAAGTGCTTTTGCCAACTCCGGGCACCCCGGTGATGCCGATGCGCCTGGCCCTGCCGGTGTGCGGCAGCAACTCTTGCAGGACTTTCTGGGCCTGCTTTTCGTGCAAAGGAAACTGGCTCTCGATCAAAGTGACGGCGCGCGCAAGAATGGCGCGGTCACCCGCGAGAACGCCGGCAACATAATCCTCCACCGTCCCGCCATTGGATGCCACCGATTCCATGTCATGCTTCCCCGCGCGCGCTCAATTGTTCCAGCATTTCCCTGGCCGCGTCTGGAATAAATGTTCCCGGCCCGAACACCGCCGCCGCGCCGTTCTGCTTGAGGAAGTCGTAGTCTTGGGGCGGGATGACGCCGCCGACGACGACCATGATGTCGGAGCGGCCGATCTTGCCCAGTTCTTCGACGAGCTGGACGAGCAAGGTCTTATGGCCGCCGGCCAGCGAACTGATGCCGATGACATGGACATCATTTTCAGAAGCCATGCGCGCCGCTTCATCGGGTTGCTGAAATAACGGCCCGATGTCCACGTCAAAGCCCAGATCGGCGTAGGCGGTGGCGATGACCTTGGCGCCGCGATCATGGCCGTCCTGGCCCATCTTGGCGATGAGGATGCGGGGACGGCGGCCGCGCTTGCGCGCGAACTCGTCGCTCAACCGGCGAACCTGCTCGATCTGCGGGTCGCGGCCAAATTCGGATTGATAAACACCGGACACAGTACGAATGACAGCTTTGTGGCGGTGAAAGATTTTTTCAAGCGCGAAGGAAATCTCCCCCAGCGTGGCGCGGGCGCGCGCGGCGTCAACGGACAGGGCGAGCAGGTTCCCCGCGCCGGTTTCGGCGGCGCGGGTCAGGGCATCCAGAGCGGTTTGAACTTTGGCGTGGTCGCGTTCCGCGCGGAGCTTTTGCAGGCGCTGGATTTGAGATTGGCGCACGGCGGTGTTATCCACCTCCCGGAGGTCCAGCTTGTCGGCTTTCTGCAATCGAAACAAATTGACGCCGATGATGGATTCTTTGCCCGAATCAATCCGGGCCTGGCGGCGCGCGGCCGCTTCTTCGATCCGCAACTTGGGCAGGCCGGTTTCAATGGCTTTGGCCATGCCGCCCAGCGTCTCAATTTCCTGGATATGCGCCCAGGAGCGTTTCATCAGCGCCTGGGTCAGGGCCTCGACGTAATAGGAACCGCCCCAAGGATCAATGACCTTGCAGATGCCGGTTTCCTCTTGCAGGAAAAGCTGGGTGTTGCGGGCGATCCGCGCCGAAAAATCCGTAGGCAAGGCGATGGCTTCATCCAGCGAATTGGTGTGGAGCGATTGCGTCTGGCCGAAGGCGGCGGCCATCGCTTCGATGCAGGTGCGGGCGACGTTGTTAAACGGGTCCTGCTCGGTCAGAGACCAACCGGAGGTCTGGGAGTGGGCGCGCAGGAGCATGGACTTTGGGTTTTTTGGATGGAACGGCGCGAGCAGCTTGGCCCACAAGGCGCGGGCGGCGCGCATTTTGGCGATTTCCATGAAAAAGTCCTTGCCCTGCGCCCAGAAAAAGGAGAGTCGCGGAGCAAAAGCATCAATGTCAATCCCCGCCTTGAGTCCGGTGCGAACATATTCCAGGCCGTCGGCCAGGGTATAGGCCATTTCCAGGTCCGCCGTCGCACCCGCCTCCTGCATGTGATAGCCGGAGATGGAGATGGAGTTGAACTTGGGCATGTTTTTGGACGTGAACGCAAAAATGTCCGCAATGATGCGCATGGAGGGGCCGGGCGGATAAATGTAAGTGTTCCGCACCATGTATTCCTTGAGGATGTCGTTTTGGATCGTGCCGGTAAGTTGTTCCAGCTTCGCTCCCTGTTCTTCGGCGGCGACGATATAAAACGCCATCACCGGAAGCACGGCGCCGTTCATGGTCATGGAAACGGAGATGCGATCCAGAGGAATTGCCTGGAAGAGCCTCTTCATGTCCTCGACCGAATTGACCGCCACGCCTGCTTTGCCGACGTCCGCCGACGCGCGCGGGTGGTCGGAGTCGTAACCGCGATGGGTCGGCAAATCAAAAGCGACCGACAAGCCCTGCTGGCCGGCGGCGATGTTGCGGCGATAAAACGCGTTGCTTTCCTCGGCGGTGGAAAACCCCGCGTATTGGCGCACGGTCCACGGCTTGGTGAGGTACATGGAGCCGTAAGGGCCGCGCACATAGGGCGCCAACCCGGGCATACTCCCCAAATGCTCGCATCCCTCCAGGTCCGCCGCAGTGTAGAGCGGCCGAATCTCAATCCCCTCCAGAGTTTGATGGACGCATTCGTCCAGCCGCTTGCCGGTTTCCGCTTCGAAACGGGCCTGCCACTCCGCGAAGGTTGTGCGCGCCGGGGTGGGGTCGCAGGCAATTTTGGTAAAATCAGGAAAGGTGTTCATAATTCAATCCCCAGTCTGGCGTGAAAATTGCCGAGCAAATTGACCGCGTCGGCGCGGAGATGGATGAACTCATCCACGCCGGTCTTCCGATAAGACTCGATCTGGTCCTTCGGAAACCCAGCCAGCGCAATCACCGTCTCCGGCCGCGCGGCCCGGATGCCCGCGACCAGGGGTGGCACCAGGGCTGGATACTTGTCGTCGGTCGAACATATAACGGCAATCCGCGCCCCCGACTCCGCAAACGCCCGGACGGCGGCCTCGGTCGTCTCGAACGCATCGGGCGAAATCACGTCGTAACCACCCGCGGAAAAGAAGCCGCGGGAGAAATCAGCGCGGGCTTTGTGGTCGCGCACCGGTCCCATGTTGCAAAGGAAAACTTGCGGGCGTTGGTGATGGGTGGCGAGGCGGCGCTGGATGGCGGCGCGCAGCCGTTCAAACGGCGCGGCGGCGCGGGTGAGACTCACCGGGGTGATGGGCGCGCAGGGGTGGTCGTGGATGCGAATGGCGCGGACGATTTCCCCGAGAGTGGCCCCCGCGCTCACCGCCTCCAGGCACTCCGCGAAAAGTCCCTCGCCCCTGACACTCACGATGTTGGACAACTCTTTCAGCACGATCTCGCTGTCGGGATCATCCAGCGAAGTGCGGTGTGATGCCACCTGCTGCGCGCGAAGTTTGTGAAATGACTTCGCCTCCGCCAAAGGAACTTCCAGCGGCGTCTCCTTCGGATTGGCGTATTGGTTCACCCCCACAATGGAATCACGGCGGCAGGCGACCGCCTCGATTTTTTCCGCGGCGACGGCCTCGAGGGCTTTCTGCGGAAAGCCCGCGTGCAGCGCGGCTTCCATGCCGCCCAGTTTCTCGACCTCCTGAAATAAGGACCAGGCGCGGCCGGCCAGTTCGGCGGTCACCACTTCCGCGAACCACGAGCCGCCCGCGGGATCAATGACCTGGGTGAGATTGCATTCTTTTTGCAGGATGAGCTGCGTATTGCGGGCGATGCGGCGGCTGAAATCGTCCGGCGGCCGGGCCACTTCGTCGAACGCGCCCACTTGCAGACTATCGCAACCGCCGAGCACGCCGGCCAGGGCCGCGACGGTGGCGCGGAGAATGTTGGTATGCGGATCCTGGACACTTTGGTTCCATTGGGCGGTGCGCACGTGGAGGGAGAGCTTTTGCGCGTCTGGATTTCCCCCCAGCACGGCGACCGCCCGCGACCAGAGCATGCGCAAGGCGCGCAGTTTGGCAATCTCCATGAAAAAATTCGCGCCCACCGTCACGGCGAAACGGATGCGCGGGGCGACGGTGTTGACGTCCAGCCCGCGGCGGTGCATTTCCCGGAGATACTCGATCCCGGTGGCCAGCGTGAAGGCCAGTTCCTGCACGGCATTCCCCCCGGCTTCATGCCAGGCGCGGCTGTGGACGCAGATGGTTTGAACGCGCGGCGCGTGGTCCGCGGCCCAGCCCGTGAGCACGGCCATTTCCCGGTAAGCGCCTTCCATGGACTGAGGCAGGCTCCCCTCGTGCGAGAGGACGCCGAGCGGGTCCATTTCAATACAGCCCTGGAGGACGCTTGGTTCTTGCTTGCGTCTTCGCATCAGGGCAACCAGCAGGGCGGCAAAGGGCATCCCGGACGCGCCGGAACGGACGAACAGGAAAGTGGTTCTCAGGTCAACCCCGTCCAGCGCGCGATCCAGATCGCGCAGCGTCGCAATGGAAAGCCCGCCCGAACCGACTTCCTCGGGCCGCGCCCAATCCGGGTCGCGCCCGTTTCGGGTAGCCTTGTCCAGCACCATGTTCAGCGCGTTGAGGCCGCCGGCCAGGGAGTTGCGGGCCTCTTGGTTGAATTCCGTCGGGCTGGAGCAGGTGATTTCCTGGGAAATGGCCCACGGCTGGCAGGCATAACCGCTGGCCGTGGTCCCGCGCACAAACGGGACGAATCCGGGAAAGGAATTCAGATGGGGAAGATTGGCGATGTCTTCCGGCCGGTAGATCGGCTTGAGAGTGATGCCCTCGTGCGTGCGGGTGAACATTCGTTTGTCAAAAGGAACGCCTTTCAGCTCCGTCTCCACCAGCCGATGCCAATCGCCATAACCGACCGGTGGAAAGTCCGCCAGCAGGCCGTCTGTCACAGGTTTGTTTTCAGTCAGGTTCATACACAGTCTCCGCGATTCAGCCTTCCAAAGTCTCGATCAACACGTCGTGCCGCTGGCCGTTGAGGGTCACGAACATACGTTTCCCCCGGCCATTGCCTTGGTGGATGGGGGCCGGAGCGGCGGCAGCCGGGGCCGGATGCGCCGCCGCCATTTTTGCCTTGAACAAGGCTTCGACTTGTTGCGGGAACATCGCAAAAAGGACGACGATTTCATCTTCGACGGGCAGGCCCTTTTCGGCGCATTGCTTGCGGTATTTTTCCAGGCCGGGTTCAAGGAGGTCGGCGGGACGGGCCGTGATGCGTTGTTGGCCGGAGAGTTTTTCGACTTGGGCAAGAACGGCCGGATCAATCGGTCCGGGGGTTTTGCCGTATTTGCCCAGCGCGATTTCCTGGGCCGGTTGGCAGATCGTTTTCCACCGGCCAAACTTGACGTTCATCATGGCCTGCGTGCCCACAATCTGCGAGGTGGGCGTGACCAGCGGAATCCAGCCCAGCGCCTCGCGCACCACGGGAATCTCGCGCACGACTTCGTCAAATCGTTCGGACATGCCCTGCTCTTTGAGTTGGGTGCGGAAGTTGGAGAGCATCCCGCCGGGGACCTGGTAAATGAGAATATCGCTGTCCACCCGCTCGTTGGCGGGGCTGGTGAATTTTGCCAGTTCTTTATAGACGCCCTCGAAGTAGGCGCGGAGTTGCGCCAGCTTTTCCTTGTCAAAGTCCGGGCATCGGGGATGGCCTTCGAGCAGGGCCAACATGCGTTGGGTATCCGGCTGCGCGGTGCCATTGGCGAATGGAGCAATCGAAACCTCGACACAATCCACCCCCGCGTCAATGCCCGCCAGATAACTGGCCGCGCCCAAGCCGGCCGTGTCATGGGTGTGGAGGGTGATGGGAATGCCGATTTTGCGCTTGAGTTCTTTGACCAGGTCGAAGGCGATGCGCGGCTGGAGGATGCCCGACATGTCCTTGATGCCGAGGGAATCGCAACCCATCTGTTCCAATGCCACGCCCATCTTGACAAAGTTCTCCACCGTGTGAACGGGACTGAGGGTATAGCAGAGTTCCCCCCGGGCGTGTTTCTGATATTTTTTGACTGCCCGGATGGCCGTTTCCAGGTTGCGCAGATCATTCAGGGCGTCGAAGATGCGGATGATGTCCATGCCGAGTTGGCACATGCACCGCACAAACGCCTCGACGACGTCATCGGGGAAACTGGCGTACTGGACAATGTTTTGGCCGCGCAAAAGCATGATTTGGGGGGTTTTGGGCGCGGCCACTTTGAGCGCGCGCAAACGATCGAAAGGATTCTCATGGAGGAAGCGCAGGCAGGAATCAATGGTGGCGCCGCCCCAGGTTTCCAGGCCGTGGAATCCCATGCCGTCCAGAATGGGAGCGGCGGGCAGCATTTGTGCGGTGGTCATGCGGGTGGCGGCCATGGATTGATGGCCATCCCGCAGGACGGTGTTGTTGAATAAAACCGGTTTCATCTTCAGCATAAATTACTACCGCACCGGGCGAAGGCAAGCTTGCCATATTTTGCTGAACCATAGGCCAAAATTGTCCAACGCCGGAATTCGGCTTTGGCGAACAAGGCGGAGCAGCGTCTGGCCCCGGACTTCACATTGTTTGTCATTGGCAAATCACCCGGACTGGGCATGGCCAGCGAAACAAGGAATTCCGACCATGCGACGGAATACCTCTGCCGGCTGGGTCCGTTTTCGGCGGGGCGTTCCCCCCCCCCGTACTGCCAAGGCCGCAGGATAGACTACAGCGGAGTGCGCCCGTCCTTGGGCGCAGCAAGCTTGGTATGTCCTGAGGCGACCAAGTTTTCCAGGGCTTATTTGCGCTTTTACGTTGCTGCGCCCGGGGACGGGCGCACTCCGCCTTTGTCGCGTATCCCACCGTCTCCTCAGTAAACCAGGGTGGGGTTATACCCCATACCGAAGCCGCCCCCGCCGGCGCAAAGTGACTGATTGGCACCGGCCTGGAGGGACGCTTCAGATCTGGGAACAGATTTCGGGCGACCGAACGGTTTGCTCCGACGCGGTAACAAAACAAAAAAGCAACCGTACATTTCAGAGAGAAAACAGGAAAGAGAACGAACTATGAAAAGCATAATCAATAGAAGGCGTCTTGCCGCACTCATGGCATCACTCGGTATAATCCAGTTGATCACGGGTGGTTTGCGCGCCGCCGATCAATCCAAGGACCTGTTTTCAGATGTTCAGCAAATTGTATTCCTGAAAAAGGGTGACCCCGAAAAGAACCAAATCGTCATAAACGATCCGGGCAAGATCAAACAATTGGTGGATGCTCTCCACTTGGAAAAGAGTGACCAGCGCGTCTGTGATATGGCGTGGCAGGTGACCTTCATTAAGAAGGCGGGCAGAGTCGAGACGTTTGTCTGCAAGGACTGCATCGAAATTCGCGATAAGAATGGCAGCGAGCGTTTCCAGACGCCGCCAGAATTCTATAAACTAGCGCAACAGATCGAGGACGGGCGGTGAACGCGAACTTTGCTTTGAGGTGAACAAAGATAGCGGGTCTTTGGCAAAGGATTTCAGAGGGTTTCGCACACTCCTGGCGTAGTAAGGACAGAAGGGCGAGAATGTCGCCCAAAACAACAGAAAGAAGTCATTAACCGCCAGAAGAAAGATAAAATATGAAAAAGACAAACCACATCCTCATCGCGGCGCTGGCTGGGATCGCCCTGTCATGGTTCGCTGGTTCGACGCAAGCGCAAGTCAAAGGGGGAGAGAGACTCCTGCAACGCAACGGCAGTTCCATTGCCGCGACAGCCACGCCAAGCGACTCCAAGCCCATGTCGTGCGCGAAGTGCAAGGACGTTTTGACAAACGTGCCCGACACCACGTCGAAAGGCGCGGCAAGGCTGGTGGCTAATGGCGTGCCAGCCAAAACCGTCGTCTTGCATCTCTGCGAAGGCTGCGCCACGACGACGGCCACAGTCGGCACCGGCAGGCAGGCGAAGTACGTGGTCACTCACCAATGCGCCAGTTGTGGATCTGAGATGCCGGCCTGCTGCGGCACAAGCAAAGGCACTGACGTTGCCACCAAAGGCATGGACGTCGCGCCCCTCAAGTAACCTGCCCGGTTCATGGACAGAAACACGTCTGACAATCCGGAGACATTGCCGGGCGTGTTTCTGCAAGGGATTTGCCCGGCAGCCGTCCGCCCAATTCCCCAGCCCGGAGCATGAAGCGCAATCGGAATCCAATGGGGCGCATTTCATTTTTTTTGGGATTTTCCGCCTTGGGCGGGATTCCAGTGATGCAACCATTGAGAATTGGTTATTGAGAATTGGTCATTGGTGATTTAACTAATAGCGGCATGACGCCCCAGGAACTCTCCGACCGATTGTGGCAGTTTGCCGCCCTGATCGCCAAGGTGGTGGACGCCCTGCCCGACCCGAAAGCCGCAACCCGGAGAGAAATCGGACCAACGTCAGCCGATAACCAATCACAGATTGACAATGACCGATTCTCAATCGAGAAGCCCGAAATCTTGAAGTCTTGCTTCGCCGAAAGGAGTTACCCAAAAAAGTGAAATGCTCCCCAGGATTGACCGCCGCGATGGCGGCCGCCGGCTTGGCTGTTCTTGGCCTGCTACTCACCGGCTGCACAGGCATCCAACAGCCCGGCGAGCGCCAGGCGCGCGGCGATCTGGCATCAGTCCAGCAGGCTTATTGGCCCGGCGCGACTGTGCCAGGATCGGATGCGAACGCCGGGTTGAGCAACTATCTCCAGTTCGCAATTCTGACCCAACCGGAGGTTCGGGCGGCGTACTTTGATTGGGCGGCGTCGGTGGAACGCATCACCGTCGAACGGTCGTTGCCTGATCCGAAACTGACGTTTCAAGCGTACATTCAAGATGTTCTCACCTCCCTGATGCCGGGGTTGATGCAGGATTTTCCCGGCCCCGGCAAGCTGAAGGCGGCCGCCAACGCGGCCAGCGCCGAGAGCAAGGCGAAGTATTTCGCGTTTGAAAGCGCCGCGCTCAAAACCGCCTTCACCGTCAAGCAGATGTATTACCAGCTTTGGTTTCTGGACGAGAAAATCCGCATCAATCGCGAGACGCTCAACCTGCTCACCGACCTGGAAAAGAGCGCCCGCGCGCAAAACGAAGTCGGCAAGGTGACGTTGCAGGATGTTTATCGCGCGCAAATCGAGCAGGACAAACTCACCACGGAGATCAGCAATCTGGAAGATTCGCGCCGCCCGCTGACGGCCCAATTCAAAGGCGCGTTGGGCCTCACGCGCGACCAGCCGGACCCGGCGCTGCCGGCCCGGTTTGAATCCACGCCGCTGGATTTGAATGGCGACGAGTTGCTCGACACGGCTTTCGCGCGCAATCCCCGTCTCAAAGCGATGGAAGCGGAGGTGCGCATGGCGGAGGCGTCCATTGCGGTCGCCCGCAAATCCAAAGTGCCCGATTTTTCCGCCGGTTTACAGGCCGAGGTCTATTCCCCCCCGTTTTATTGGCCGCAGGCGAGCATGAGTCTGCCGATCTGGCGCGACAAAATTGCGGCGCAAATCGCGGCGGCCCAGGCTGGCAAGCGCGCCGCCGAAGCCCGGCTCACTTCCGAACAAATTGCGGTCACAGTGGATTTCGCAATGAAGAGCTACGATTACCGCGAAAGCACGCGCGAACTGGCCCTCTTGCAGGACAAACTGATTCCCAAAGCGGGGAAGTCACTTGAAATCGCCCGCGCGGGCTATCTGGCCGGGCAGATAGACTTCTTCAACCTGATTGACGCCGAGCGGATGCTGTTGAACTTTCAACTGGAGGAAGTGGAAGCGCGCACGCGCCGGGAAATAATACTGGCGGACTTGTCGCTGTCCATTGCCGGAATCTGGCCCGCTGGCGCGCCGATACGGCCGCCATCTCCGGGCAATCCAGCTTCATCATCAGCCACATCCAGGAGTCAAACACACTAATTTTGATATGACTAAGACCATCTGCCTCCTACTTTTGACCGCCGCGGTTGGCGCTGGTGTTTTCATGGCCGGCTGCTCCAAAGGCCATGACGACAGCGGCACGGCCGCCGCCGAGGAAACGAAAACTCTTTACACTTGCGGTATGCACCCGCAGGTGATTCAGGATCATCCCGGCAATTGTCCCATTTGCGGAATGAAGCTCACGCCCATTCGCAAACAAGCCGTCGCCCAAAGCGCCAGCGGCGGCGCGGCCGCCCAGCCCGGCGAACGCAAAATCAAATACTACAAGTCCACCATGATGCCGGGCGAAGTGCGGCAAACCCCGGGCAAGGATAGCATGGGCATGGAGATGGCGCCCGTTTATGAGGACGAAGCCGCTGCCGCCGAGTCGCAGACCATCGCGATTGACCCGGTGACGATTCAGAACATGGGCATCCGCACCGCCACAGTCGCGCGCGGCCCGCTGCGCCGGACCATTCGCACGGTTGGAGTGATTGACTACAACGAAGCGGCCTTGTCCGACGTGACGACCAAATTCAAGGGCTGGATTGAAAAGCTTTACGTGAACACCACCGGCCAGTTGGTGATGCGGGGCGACCCGCTGTTTGAAATCTATTCGCCGGAACTCTACGGCGCTCAGGTCGAGTATCTGCTGGCGACCCGGTCGGCCAGCAACGCCAACGCTGGCGCGGAAGCAATTCCCACCAGCGCGCTCACCAAGCTCCAGTTCTTCGACATTTCCGAGGATCAAATTGCCGAGTTGGAGCGCACCCGGCAGCCCCGGAAGACTCTGCGCATCCTCGCGCCGCAGGACGGTTTCGTGACCGAAAAGATGGTGGTCGAAGGCCAGATGGTGGACGCGGGCATGAAGATTTTCCGGCTGGCGGACCTGGGGTTGGTCTGGGTCCAGGCGGACATTTACGAGCAGGATTTGGCCTACATCAAGCTCGGCCAGGAGGCGACCGTGACGCTCTCCTATCTCACCGACCGCCAGTTTCGGGGGCGGGTCACTTACATCTATCCGAGCGTGGACGAGAAAACGCGCACGGCGCGGGTGCGGATGGAGTTCCACAATCCGGGCTATTTCCTCAAACCCGGCATGTTTGCCACCGTCCAGGTCACCTCCGAACTGGAGCCTTCGGCGCTGCTGGCGCCGGACATGGCCATCCTGCGCAGCGGCGAGAAGGCCACTGTTTTCGTGGCGTTGGACGGCGGAAAGTTTGACCCGCGCACGGTCACGCTTGGCCCCCAAGCGGAGAACGACACCTATCAAGTCCTGAGCGGGCTGAAGGAAGGCGAACGGATTGTCACCTCGGGCCAGTTCCTGCTCGATTCGGAGAGCCAGCTTCGCGAGGCGATCCAGAAGATGTTGGAACCAAAGAAAGCCAAGGCAGCCGGGCGTCCCGGCCGCGAGGGGCAGAGCGCCAGTCAAGAATCAATCCCCGCAGCCAGGGCCGCCGGCTCCGCGCCGGAGGAATCGCAAGTGGTCAAGTACATCTGCCCGATGCCGGAGCATGTCTCCATCGAATACGACCATCCGGGCAAATGTTCCATTTGCGGCATGACGCTCGTGCCCGCGTCGGAAGCGACGCTGAAAAAGCTGCAACCCGGCGGCAAACTCCTTTACTACACCTGCCCGATGCCGGAGCACAGCGACGTGCGCTCGGACAAACCGGGCAATTGCCCCAAGTGCGGCATGACGCTGATTCCGGTCATGGAAGCCCCGCCGCCCGCGCGGGACCAAACCAACATGACCCAGCCTGAGCCCAATCACTGAGGAGCAAAGGCGATCATGCTCACAGGCATCATAGATTTTTCGCTCAAGAACAAATTCATTGTTCTGCTGGGCACAATTGCGCTGGTGCTGGGCGGCGTTTTTGCCGTGCGCAACATTCCACTTGACGCCATTCCTGACCTCTCGGACGTGCAGGTTATCATCTATACGGAATGGCCCGGCCAGGCCCCGCAAATCGTCCAGGACCAGGTGACTTATCCCATCACCACCAAGATGCTTTCCGTGCCGAAGGCGACCGTTGTGCGCGGATATTCGTTCTACGGCTTTTCCTTCGTGTATGTGATTTTCAAGGACGGCACCGACCCGTATTGGGCGCGCAGCCGCGTGCTCGAATATTTAAACGGGATGGGCGGACAACTGCCGCAAGGCGTTTCCCCCGCCCTCGGCCCGGACGCCACCGGCGTTGGATGGGCCTTCATGTATTCGCTCAATTCCACCAACCGTGACCTTGCCCAACTGCGTTCCATGCAGGACTGGTATCTGCGTTATCAAATCGCATCGGTGGAGGGCGTGTCCGAAGTCGCCTCCGTCGGCGGCTTTGTCAAGCAGTATCAAGTCACGGTGGACCCGACCAGGCTGCGCGCTTACAACCTTTCTATTTCTGAGGTGGCGACGGCTGTCAAGCGCAGCAACGGCGAGGTGGGCGGGCGCTCCATCGAATTGTCGGAAAAGGAATTCATCCTGCGGGTCAAGGGGTACGTGCAAAGCCTGGACGATCTGCGCAAAGTGGCGGTGGGGGTGGGGGACAGAGGAGTTCCGATCCTCCTGAGTGAGGTCGCCGACGTGGAACTCGGTCCCGACATGCGGCGCGGCATCGCCGAGCTGAACGGCCAGGGAGAGACCGTCGGCGGCATCGTGATCGTCCGTTACGGGGCCAACGCGCGGCAGGTTATCATTGACGTGAAAAAAAGGCTTGATGCGGCGATGAAGGGATTGCCTCCGGACGTCAAATATACCATCGCCTACGACCGCAGCGCGCTCATCAACCGCGCCGTCAAAACGCTGGAAGAAAAACTGATGGAGGAAATGATCGTCGTGGCGCTGGTGTGCGTTGCCTTCCTCCTGCACCTGCGCAGTTCCCTGGTGGCCATCCTCGTCCTGCCCATCGCCGTGCTGATTTCGTTTCTGGTCATGTTTGGCCAGGGCCTCAGCGCGAACATCATGTCCTTGGGAGGCATCGCCATCGCCATCGGCGCGATGGTGGACGCGGTCATTATCATGGTTGAGAACGCCGACAAACACATGGAACGTGACCAAGGCAAGAAGCCGCATTGGGACATCATCCGCGACGCCGCAGTTGAGGTCGGCCCGACGCTGTTTTATTCGCTGCTGGTTATCGCGGTATCGTTCCTGCCCGTGTTCACCCTGCAATCGCAGGAAGGCCGGCTGTTCAAGCCGCTTGCCTTCACCAAAACCTATTCGATGGCTGCAGCGGCGTTGCTCTCCATCACGCTGGCTCCGGTTTTGATGGGATTTTTCATCCGGGGCAAAATCCCGCCCGAAGAAAAAAATCCGATCAACCGCTTTCTCATCTGGCTCTATCATCCGGTGATTGACTTTGTCATCAAATGGCGCTGGGCGGTCGTCTCTGCTGCCGCCTTGCTGATCGCCTGGGTGTTCTTCCCGTCCAACATCCTCGCCGCGCGCCTGCTGCCCGACGGCAAGGTCAAGAATTGGGCCTTCCAAGCCGGGAAGCTTTTCCCTTACCAGAACATCGGCTCGGAATTCATGCCGCCACTCTACGAAGGGGATTTGCTCTACATGCCGACGACGTTCCCCGGCATCTCGCCGACCAAGGCGCGGGAGGTGCTGCAAACCACCGACCAAATGATTCATCGGTTCCCCGAAGTTCAGAACGTTTTCGGCAAGGCTGGCCGCGCCGAGACGGCGACCGACCCCGCTCCGTTCGACATGATCGAAACCACCATCATGCTCAAGCCGGAGGAAGAATGGCCGGTGGTGGACATCCAGGACGATGCCGGCAAGACCATCGCTCACCGCCGCCGCACGCCCGAGGAATTGACGGACGCGATGAACGCCGCGGTGCAAATCCCCGGCCTGAACAACGCCTGGACCATGCCGATCCGGACGCGCATTGACATGCTGGCCACCGGCATCAAGACGCCGGTGGGCATCAAGATCGCCGGGCCGGATCTGGCCGAATTGGAGCGCGTCGCTTCCGAAGTCGAGGCGGTGGTCAAAGGCGTGCCCGGCACCTTGAGCGCTTTTGCCGAGCGCACGATGGGCGGAAACTATATCGAGTTCACGATTGACCGCGACGCCATCGCCCGTTACGGCCTGCGCGTTGGCGACGTGCAGGACGTGCTGCAAGTGGCGCTGGGCGGAATGCCCCTTGCCACCACCGTCGAGGGCTTGGAACGTTACGCCATCAATCTTCGCTACAGCCGCGATTTCCGGGAAAACCTCGGGGCATTGCGTGAAATCATCGTGCCCACGCCCGCCGGCGCGCAAGTGCCGCTGGGCCAGTTGGCGAAAATCGAGACGGTCCACGCCCCGATGGGCATCAAAAGCGAGGGCGCCGTGCCCAACGCCTGGATTTACGTGGACGTCAAAGGCATTGACCTTGGCACATACGTGCAAACGGCCATGCACGCCGTCAACGACGCGGTTGCCAAAGGCCAGATCAATCTTCCAAGCGGCTACAACATTTTTTGGAGCGGCCAATATGAATACATGCAACGAGCCAAACAGCGCCTCCTGCTGGTCGTGCCGCTCACGCTGCTCATCATCGTGCTCATCATTTATCTGAACACTCGTTCGGCCATCAAGACCGCCATCGTCATGCTCGCCGTTCCCTTTTCGCTGGTGGGCGCGTTCGCGGCGATCCACTGGCTCGGATACAACATGAGCGTCGCCGTGTGGGTTGGCATCATCGCGTTGGCGGGTCTGGACGCGGAGACCGGCGTGGTCATGCTGCTTTATCTCGACATCGCCTACGAGCAGTGGATCAAACAAGGCCGGATGCGAAACGTCGCCGACCTTCGTGACGCCATCTATCATGGCGCGGTCAAGCGCGTCCGCCCGAAGGCGATGACCGCCTGCGTGATCATCGCGGGCCTGATGCCGATCATGTGGAGCCACGGCGCGGGCGCGGACGTAATGAAACGCATCGCCACTCCCATGATTGGCGGCGTGGTCACGTCCGCCATCATGGAACTTTTGGTTTATCCCGCCATTTTTTACGCGTGGCGGGCGCGGCGCATTGCCGCCGTCGCCGCCACACCGCCAGAAAACTGATTTTTACGCCCGGAGTTCCCCTGCCAAAAGAGGGTGAGCGATTGCCAAGGAAGGTGTGGACAACTCCCGGGGTGGATCGCACGGTGCGATCACAAAACGTATGAACACAGCAAGTGAGGAAGGATGCGAATCCGTGCCGGCGCTGGCTGAGGCTGTTGCCGCCCATCGCTTCGTCGCGGGCATGAAACCCGAACACCTGAAAAGACTGCTGGACGTGGCCATGTTTAAACGGTTCAAGCGGGACGAAATTCTTTTCAGGGAAGGGGACCCGGCAAATCGCTTTTACCTGGTTTGCCAGGGCCAAATCGCGCTCGAATCCGGGCGCGATGCCGAAGCCGCCTCGCTGATTCAATGGATTGGCGCGAACGAGGTGCTGGGTTGGTCCTGGCTTTTTCCGCCGTACTACTGGCATTTCAGCGCCCGGGTCGTGGAGCCGGGGACGGCCATTTTCTTTTACGGCACCCGCCTGCGCCAACAGTGTGATGACGATCCGGCTTTCGGCTATGATCTGATGAAACGCGTGGCCGCGATCGTGATCGAGCGGTTGCAGGCCACCCGGAGGAAATTGGCTCAATTGCAGCAGGAATGCAGTCGAAAAGGCGCGCCCGTCTAAAGGCGGCGTTCTTTCCATAAGATATTGGTCTTCAATAAACTACGTATGGAGTTTCTTAAGAATTCCGCCCTGAAAAGACCCCTTGTAGTTCTCCAACGGCCTAAGGGAATTCCTTAGACTGGATAGTTGTTTTTGCCAATACGGCTTTGGGGCTGTTCCCAATTGTTGCGGCAACGGACTTCGCGTATTTTGTCGGCATGAAATCAAATTTTGTTCACGTCAATGCGCCCACGGAAAACCGCAACGGTGATTTTGCCCGCGAAGGGGCGGACTTGGTCCTGTCGTTGACCAGTTCAAAAATTTATCAGGACTATGAGCGCGCATTCAGTGAAACCACCGGGCTGCCGGTTTCCTTGCGGCCGGTGGAATCGTGGCAATTGCCCCATCGGGGCAAGCGGCACGAGAATCCGTTTTGCGGGATGATGGCCGATAAAAGCCGCTCTTGCGCCGCTTGCCTTCGCCTGCAACAACAGCTTTCCGACCACGCCCAGAACGAAGCTCGATCCATGACGTGCGAATTGGGAATGTGCGACACGGCGGTGCCGATTCGCCTGGGGGAACGCCTGGTTGGGTTTCTGCAAACCGGCCAGATTTTTCGCAAAAAGCCGACCGAAACGCAGTTCAAACGCACCGCCAGGATGGTGGCCGAATGGGGGATCGAAATTGAAACCGACCGGCTCAAACACGCTTATTTCGGCACCAAAGTGCTTTCCTCCAGGCAGCACGATGGCGTGGTCAAGCTGCTCTCGATTTTTGCCCAGCATATTTCGATGGTCAGCAACCAGATTCTGGTCCAGCGCGACAATACCGAGCCAGCCGCCATCACCCGCGCCAAGCAATTCATCCAGGAGAACCAGGGCGATGACCTCTCGCTGGGCCAGGTGGCCAAAGCGGTCAACACCAGCACCTTTTATTTCTGCAAAATGTTCAAGAAGGCGACCGGCCTGAATTTTACCAACTACGTCTCGCGCATCCGCGTGGAAAAGGCCAAAAATCTCCTGCTCAACCGCAATCTGCGCGTCAGTGAAATCGCCTACGAAGTCGGTTTCCAGTCCTTGACCCACTTCAATCGCGTCTTTAAGAAAATCATGGGTCAATCCCCCACGGAATATCGCGGACAACTGGTTCACGGCTGAGCCGTTCTGTCGCCTCGGGGGACGGGCCTTCGTTGCATTCCCGGGTGGACTTTTGTAGGATCGCGCACCGATGAAAAATTCCCCGCGTCCGGCCACGGCCGGCTCCCTGACCCCTTCCAATGAACTGCAGGACCTCAAGGCCGCCCTGGATGCCCATTCCATCGTCGCCATCACCGACGCAGCGGGGCGCATCACCTACGTCAATGACAAGTTCTGCCAGATTTCCAAATACGCGCGGGCGGAGCTGATCGGCCAGGATCATCGCCTCATCAATTCCGGCTATCATCCCAAAGAGTTCTTCAAAAACCTCTGGACCACCATCGCGCGCGGCCAGGTTTGGAAGGGCGACATTCGCAACCGCGCCAAGGACGGTTCCTTTTATTGGGTGGCCACGACCATCTTTCCGTTTCTCAACGCCGACGGGAAGCCCGCGCAGTATATCGTCATCCGCACCGACATTACAGAGAACAAGCGGGCCGAAGCCAAACTGGTCGAATTGGCCCGAACCCTGGAGGAAAAGAACAAGGAGCTGGAAACCATTGTCTATGTTGCGTCGCATGATTTGCGTTCGCCCCTGGTCAACATCCAGGGCTTCACCCAGGAATTGAAACGGTCCTGCGCCCAACTGCGCGCCTTGCTGCAACGCGAGGAGGCCTCGGAAGCGGACCGGCGTGAGTTGAAAACCGTCCTTGACCGCGATATTCCGGAGGCGATGGAATTCATCCAGGCCGGCGTGGCCAAAATTGACCTCTTGTTGACGGGGTTTCTGCGCTTTTCCCGGCTGGGGCGCGCGGTTCTGAAGATCACCACCCTGGATATGGACGCCATGCTGGCGAACATTGCGCGGACGGTCGAATTCCAAGTCAAACAAGCGGGCGCCACGCTGCGGATAGACCTCTTGCCGCAGTGCCTCGGGGATCCGGGGCAAATCAACCAGGTTTTTTCCAACCTGATTGACAACGCCTTGAAATACCGCAGCCCCCAGCGCGCCGCGCTCATTGAAGTTTCCGGCGGGACCGAAAATGGCCGCTCGGTCTATTCGATTAAAGACAACGGCATTGGCATTGCCCCGGAACATCAGGGCGGGATTTTTGAAATCTTCCACCGGCTCAACCCCTCCGCTTCGGAAGGGGAGGGGATTGGCCTGGCCATCGTCCAAAAAACCCTGGAACGCCAGGATGGCAAGGTCTGGGTGGAATCGGCGCCCGATGCGGGCAGTACATTTTTTGTTTCCTTGCCGCACGGAAAAGGACTAGTCTATGAGCATGACAAATGAAGTGATTATCCTGATCGCCGATGACGATCACGGACACGTTCGTTTGATCGAAAAGAATTTGGTCCGGGCCGGGCTGCACAATCCCATCGAACGATTTGAAAACGGCCAGGAGACACTCGATTTCCTTTTTGGCCGCGGCGCCCGCCAACGCGCCAAAGAAGCCGCTTATCTCCTCCTCCTGGATGTTCGCATGCCCCAAGTGGACGGCGTGGAAGTACTGCGCCAGGTCAAGGCCGACCCGGAATTAAGGAAGATGCCGGTGATCATGCTCACGACGACCGATGATCCGCGCGAAGTCGAACGGTGCCACACTTTGGGTTGCAGCAATTACATTGTCAAGCCGGTGGACTACGAGAAATTCGCCGAAGCGATCAAACAGTTCGGCTTGTTTATCGCCCTTGTCCAGGTGCCGGAAGTGCGCGCCTGACCCGAACATGAACCGGCCAAAACCAGCGGCGGGAATTCTTATCGTTGACGATGATCCCGGGCTGCTCCGCCTCGCCGCCCGCGCGCTGGAGCGCGAAGAGTTCTCCGTTTCCACGGCCGCCTCCTCCGCCCAGGCCCTGCAATGGCTCCAAGTCAACCAGCCGGACTTGCTCCTGCTCGATTTGAAACTGCAAGACGCCCAAGCCCGGGATGTCATTGCGGAGCTGGCCGCCCTGAACCGTCTTCCCTCCTTTATCATCATCACCGGACAAGGCGACGAGCGGGTGGCCGTCGAAATGATGAAAAGCGGCGCCCTGGATTATGTGGTGAAAGGCAAAGACTTTTTGGATTTTCTGCCTTCGGCCGTGGCCCGCGCCCTCAAACAGATCGAGAAGGAAAGAAAACTGGTGGCGGCGGAAGCGGCCCTGCGCCTGAGCGAGGAGCGATTCCGGGTGGCTCTGAAACACTCGCCCGTCATGGTTTTCAACCAGGACGCCGAGTTGCGCTACACCTGGGTTCACAATGCGCCCATTGGCCTGCCGGAAAAAATTTTCCTCGGCAAAACCGACGCGGAAATCTTTCCGGTGGAGGAGGAGGCCGACCGGTTGACCCAAATCAAAACGCGGGTCCTGGCCACCGGGACGGGGCTGCGCCATGAAGTTTCCTGCACCTTCGGCGGCTCCAAACACTTCTTTGATTTGACCGTGGAATCCGTGCGCAACCTCGCCGGCCAAATCACCGGCATAACCTGCGCCGCTATGGACATCACCGAACGCAAACGCCTGGAACAGGAGGTCTTGCACATCAGCGAAATGGAACAACGCCGAATCGGACAGGATTTGCACGACGGCGTTTGCCAGCACCTCGCCGGCATCGAGATGAAATGCCAGGTGCTCCAGGAGAATCTTCAGAGCAAGGCCAAATCCAGTGCCGCCCAAGCCGGGCAAATCGCCAGCCACGTTCGCGACGCCATCGCGCAAACCCGCTCGCTGGCCCACGGCCTTTCCCCCGTTGTCCTTCAATCCGATGGTCTGATGTCCGCCTTGCGGGGACTGGCGGAAGACACCGAAAAACTATTTGATGCGCGGTGCCGCTTTGTCAACGACTCGCCGGTGTTGATTCACAACCCCGCCGTCGCAACCCACCTCTATCGCATCGCCCAGGAAGCCGTCACCAATGCCATCAAACACGGCAAGGCCAAGTCCGTTGAAATCAACCTTTCGGCCACGGCCGATAAAATGATCCTGATGATCAAGGACAACGGGGTCGGTTTTGCGCAACATCCCGCCTCAGGAAAAGGAATGGGCTTGCGCATCATGCAGTACCGGGCCGGGATGATTGGAGCGACCGTTCTGCTGCAACAACAAGCCGGCGGAGCCGTCGTCCTTTGTTTTCTCCCCAAAACCGCAAACCCGCCGCCCTCCGCCACAAAATGACTGCGCGCGCCAAGACGCCCAACCCCAAAAGGATACTCATCGTGGATGATCATCCCATGATGCGCGAAGGTCTGGCGCAATTGATCGGCAATGATCCCGGCCTGGCAGTTTGTGGCGAAGCGGGCGACGCTCACGAAGCCCTGGCCAAAATCGCCTCCCTCCAACCCGATCTGGTTCTGACCGACATCACTTTACCGGGCAAAAACGGACTGGAACTGATCAAAGACATTCACGCCATGCACCCCGCCGTGCTTGTGCTCGTCCTGTCCATGCACGACGAAACCCTTTATGTCGAGCGCGTGCTCCGCGCGGGAGGGCGCGGCTATATCATGAAGCAGGAAGGGGGGAAGAAAATCGCCCAGGCCGTGCGCCGCGTTTTGGACGGACAAATCCATGTCAGTGAAAAAATGTCCGCCAAGATCCTGGAAATCTTTTCCGGCCATCGGGCCGACGTGGCCGCTTCCCCCGTCGAGAAACTGACCGACCGCGAGTTTGAGGTCTTTCAACTCATCGGCCAGGGACGGGATACCAAACAGATGGCGGACCAGTTTCACCTCAGCACCAAAACCATCGAAGTCCATCGCGCCAACATCAAGGCAAAATTGAAGCTCAACAGCATGGCGGAGTTGATTCGTTACGCCGTCCGCTGGGTCGAATCGCAAAACACCGGGGCGCAATGACCCCCCCTCCGGCCGTGGCGGGCCAACAGAAGCGGTCTATTCGTTCAGACCGCCGTCATTATGCGAAACGACGTCAAATCGGCCAATGCGGGCAAACAATGCAGCCGTCTGTTCCTCTCGTCGCGCATTCTCTTTTAGCCCTTTCTCCTTCTGACGCTCCAACTCGGCGGCGACAGAATGCTTCGGCAAAGGCGGGGCGGCCTTGGGCCGGGAAATACCATCGGCTAAAATTGCAGTGTTCATGTTCTACAGGTTGGTCTTGTCATCCCAAAATGCTCTCCATTTCTTGCACAAAACGCCCCCTTTTTTGGCGCAGGGGCATTTTGCCCGGTCAAAAAACCTCCGCCTTCAGGCCGATCTCGCTTTTGATTCGCCGACAAATGCGCGCCAGACTTTGCAGCGGGATATGGCTGCAATCCGAACACGCCGCCGGACGGGTCGCCGAGTAAATCTGCACCAGCGAAATCATGGCTCCGCCGGCCTTGAGTTCGCGAAGACGCTGGAGGTAGAGGTCAATCTCTTCCGGCAGCGGTTCCTCCCCGGCGATCAGCGGAAACAAACTTTGAATGATGATCGGACGCTTCCGGCCAATCAGCCTGGCGTTTTCCAGGACTTTGTTCAGCGGGATTTCGCTCCGGTTGACCCGGTCCATGTAAGCCTGCGTGCCAGCATCGAGCTTGATCCAGATTTCGTCCTCCCGCGTAAAATAGCGCAGCCCCTCCTGCACCGTCCGCGAATCCAGCCAGGTTCCATTGGTGATGAGAACCATTTTGAAGAAGGGATGCAGGCCCCGCGCCCGCACATGCACCACCGCTTGCACCGCCCCCGCAAAATTCTCGCACAAGGTCGGTTCCCCATCCCCGCTGAAAGCCACGTGGCGCAATCGCAGCAACTCGCGACTCAAGCCGCCATAGCCCGCCATCTGCCGGATTCCCCCCGAATGGATCAGGATCAGGGTTCTCTCCAGTTCCGCCGCCATCACGCAAACATCCAGCTCCCGCTCCGTCGGGGGAACGTCCCGGTTGACCTCGCAATAAACGCAATCGAAGTTGCAGGACTTGTCCGGGGTCATGTTCAGGCCGACGGAAAGGCCGCGCGCCCGGGCCGAGATCACCACATAGACAAACCGGTTGCCCAGAAAGTCGCGCGGGCATCCGGAGGCCGTCTCGGCTTGAGGCGCGCGCATTTCTTTGAGATCTTCGACCACACATAGTTTTGCGGACATACTTATTCCTCCGGCTTCTGTCCTTTTGCCCGCAGCGTTAGCACCGGACATGTGGCATGGCGCACGACATACTCGGCCGTGCTGCCAAAGACGACGTGTTTCAAGCCGGTGTACCCGTGGGTGGGGATGATGATAAGGTCGGCGTCCAGTTCCTTGGCCGCCTGAATAATTTCATTGGCCGGCCGGCCCTGGCGCACCAAAGTCTGCGACGGAACCTCCAGGGGCACCGCCCCGCTCACCAAGCGATCCAGTTGCTTTTTGGCGGAATCCGTCAGATCCGGTTCATAGCAATCGGCCGGATTCATGCCATAGGGGTCAACCGCGCAATAAGGAACGACCACATGAAGGACCGCCAGGCTGGCCTCGAACTGGCGGGCAAACGGCACCGCGAAATCCAGGGCCTCTTTCGAGCGATCGGAAAAGTCCACCGGCACAAGGATTCTTTTCAGGCTGACCAACGGGGCCGGCAAACTGCTCAGCGAGGCCGCTTGCTCAAGCAGGGCTTCGTCCTTTCGGCCCAGCCGCACGAGCACCTGTCCGGCCTCTGTCGTAGGCTTAATCTTCATATTCTGCCAGTCAATCTTACCGGCACGCCCTCAAAGCAGCCACACCATCCTTGGCATTTGCTGGCCATATTTGGTCGTCAAAATCGGTTGGATTTTCGCCAAAATACGCCTAACGCGTCGGCAGGACCGCTTCAAATCAACCGCGTGGTTGACTGGCAATAACCTCCACAAAATCAACCGGAACTCACGGCCATCACACCAGGGCGGAAACCTCGCGCTGGCTGGCGTGCTCAAATTCCAGTCCCACCTGTCGCAACAGCAAGCTCAGCTCACTTCCGGAGGCTGGAATGCAGGCGAGCAGCTTTCCACCATGCTCGCGGACCCATTCGTCGGTCGCGGGGCTCGCTTTCGGCCCGTCTTTCAAACCCAGCAACTGCTCCCATTCCTTGCGGTGTTCGACATTGTAGGTTTCCAATGAATCCGGCGATCCGTTTTCGCGCAGTATCCCTCTCAGTTGGGCGGCCAGGTCGGCCCCCTCCCGAAAGCCCAGGTTCATGCTCTGCATTCCGACCGGCCCGGTCTGGTGCGCGGCATCGCCCGCCAGCCACGCCCGCTCCCGGCCAAACTGCCGCGCCAGGCGGTGCTCGAACTGGATATCCGCTCCCCAGCCGACGTCCTTGATCCCGGCCTGGAACCAGGGAGCGCGCGCGCGCAGCAGTTGTTCCAAATAATGCCGGCTGTCTTTCTCGCCGGCAGACTCCGCCACGATGAACCGGTTGCGGTCTTTTTGCGGGAAGTCGGCCGGGGCGTCCGCCTGCAACCATTGAAAACTCCACCGGCACTTGTTCTCAGCGAATGGCCACAACACGCTGACGGTCTGCGGGTCCAACACGATTCTCATTTCCGGCGGAAGTTTTTCCTCCGTTTCAAGTTCATACACCGTGAAAAGCTGTGCCTCCCCCGTCCTCTCGCAGTCAATCCCCAGCCGCTGTCGGACCACGGAGTTCTGCCCGTCCGCGCCGACCACGAAATCCGCGCTGGCCGACACCGTTTTTTTCACCCCCATCTCAAAATCCGGCACGATGTAGCCTTTGCCCGTCATGGCCAGCTCTTCGATGGTGGCGGTGGCGCCGTCCCTGATTTCCAAACCCGCCAGCCGGTGGTTCCACCGGACCTTCAGGCCGCCTCGCTCCTTGAGCTTCTTTTCGAGCAAGTCTTCCAGCGCGCTTTGCGCCAAAACCAGCACAAAGGGAAACTCCACCGGCAACTTGGACAGATTGAGTTCCGCGCGCCGACGGGCGCCTTCGTAAAAAGCCACCGTTTCTATGCGATGCCCCAGCGCGATCGCGTCGCGGGCAACACCCACCTCGTCCAATAATTGGAGCGTGCGCGGGTGCAACGCGCAGGCGTAACTGCGCCCGGCGGTGCGTGATTCCTCGTCAATCAACTGGACGCCAACGCCGCCTTCGGCCAGCCGGAGCGCGGTAAACATTCCCACCGGGCCTGCTCCCACCACCAGAACTTCAGTTCGATCATGTTGTCGCATAAAAAAACCTTTGTTGGAACTGTGGCGTGGAACCAGCCGGCAGGCAACCCCATTTTTGCCGGACAGTTGCCCTTTTTTGCTCCGCCCGGCTGGTGCGCGAACAACGTCACCCCTCCCGCCATCGCCGCCGCCCGCGCTGATCCGCAAAGCGGCCGGGCGCGACGCGAGTTCACTTTTTAATGGGAACAAAATCGGTTCGGTTCTCGCCAGAATAAGGTGGGCGCGGGGCGCCGTCCCGGCTCCAATCCGCCCCGGAATGATCAGCCCCATTGCGAAAACGATTGGCCGCAGTGGGAACTTTTGTCAGTTGGCCTTGTCAGTCCATCGCCCGTTGGGAAACGCAACCTCCAAAGCGCCGGCTTTGGAGCTTGTCATTACCCACATCTTTTGGCTGCTTGCTTGAGCGTTTCTAATCTGTAAATATCTGTCAGCACGGTTTGGCAAACTGGTCGGCGATTCCTCAGGCCGACCAGTTTATGAGCACGAA